>Ga0196887_1000306_pt1 | contig 24325 bp, 7 predicted proteins | sample VirMetDEL_Mar_31_FD_169094 | JGI IMG/M metagenome (GOLD analysis project Ga0196887, IMG submission 169094) | Aqueous microbial communities from the Delaware River and Bay under freshwater to marine salinity gradient to study organic matter... | ecosystem: Environmental > Aquatic > Marine >... | reverse complement strand
ACATTCGTACAGGTATGACTGTTACTGGTACAGATACAGACAGTAACTCGTTTACACAGATCGTAACAGCGGCCTCAACAACACAAATAACGTTCGCGGGCACTGCCGAAACCCTCGCTGTAGGGGCTATATTACACTTTAAGGCAGTTGTAACTCTACCCGATGACCCCATTGTTACCACTGCAAATTCTACTACTGTACGTGTAATAGACACTAATCGTGGGTACAGTAATGGCGATTTTGTAACGCTTGGCGGTACAGCGGAAACAACAAACGGGGTAACTACTGCCCTATTAAGCAATGAATTTCAAATATCGTATAACGCGTCACAACAAGCTACAGCAGACGTTAGTGGTAGTGCAGGCAGTAGTGACGAGCTTGACATAAACGGGCAAGATGGCACCATAGCTATTGGTATGACCATGACAGGGGACGGAGTTAGCGCTGGGGTATACGTAAAAGCTGTCTCTGGTGGCAGCTTTAGCCAAAATAAAATACAGCTTAGCCAAGCGCAAAACTTAACTAACGACAAAGTTATGACGTTTGCGTACACCGATTCCTACACCATAACCTTATCTAGTGCTGCCGGTGCTAGCCCTGCTGCTACCCCTGCGGGCGGTAACGCGATTACAGCCACTTACCAGATAAACTCAGGTGATGAAGTCCAGACCGCCACAAATGGCTGGGGCGGAGGTGAATGGAGTGGTGGTGTATGGGGTACGGGGCTTACCACTGAAACTAACATACGTTTGTGGAGTCAGGCTAACTTCGGTGAAGACCTCATCACAAATTACAGGGGTGGGCCACTATTCTATTGGGATGGTGCGAATCCTTTAACTACACGTGCTATCTTGTTATCAAGTAGAGTTAACTCACTTAGTGTACCTGCTGTAGCTAACAAGGTACTGGTATCAGACATAAGCCGGTTCGTGTTCTGTTTAGGTACGACAGCGTATTTAGACACTACAAACACATTAGACCCATTACTAGTACGTTGGTCACACCAAGACGACGCTGGGGATTGGGCACCTAGTGAGATAAACGTAGCTGGTAGCCTAAAACTATCTAGGGGTGGTGAGATTATAACGGGCATACAAGCCCGCCAAGAGATACTTGTATGGACAGATGCCGCCTTATACGCGCTACAGCTACTCGGTTTAGAGGGTTGGGGTGCGCAAATAGTAGGTGAAAACGTGTCTATATGCGGCCCAAATGCCGTGTCTTACGCCAATGGTATAGCGTTTTGGATGGGCAAAGACAAGTTTTATACCTATGATGGCAACGTAAAACCACTACCTTGTACGCTGCACAGGCACGTATTCGAGGACTTTGAGATTTCACAGTCACAGCAAGTGACCTCTGGTACTAACGAAGAGTTTAATGAAATATGGTGGTTCTACCCCAGCACAGAATCTACAGCCAATGACCTATACGTGGTGTACAACTACTTAGAAAACATATGGTATCACGGCACTATGGCGCGTACCGCATGGGAGAACTCGGGCATACGTAGCTACCCATTAGCCGCTACATACACTAAAAACCTCGTAGACCACGAAATTGGCGTAGATGATAACGAAACTACCACTACAACGGCCATAACTGCCTCTATCACGTCTTCTGAGTTCGACCTACAAGATGGGCACCAATTCGCCTTTGTATGGCGTATGTTGCCAGATATTACGTTCCAAGGGTCTACACAAGGCTCTCCTAGCGTAGATATTACTTTAAACCCGTTAGACAGCTCTGGCTCTGGGTATAACACCCCAACGTCAGAAGGTGGCAGTAACACAGGCACAATAGTGCAGGGGACTACGGTTACTGTAGAACCTTACACCACACACATAAACACGCGCTTACGTGGCAGACAAATGTCTATGAAAGTAGAGTCTACTAACCTTGGCGTTAAGTGGCAGTTAGGATACCCCCGCATTGATATGCGCCCAGATGGAAGACGCTAATGGCTAACAACGTCAAGTTTAAAGCCCCGGCTCTGCCGATACCGCCTGCACAGTACAATCAGAGCCTGTATCAACGCACGTTTAGCATACTACGCTTGTACTTTAATCAGCTAGATGAGCACCTGCGCCAAGACCTAGGCGACACTACTATCAATGGTGACCTTACTGTTACAGGTGGGATTACCGCTGGCGCTACTACAGTTAACGGCGCTCTTACTGCTACTAACGACTACCACCAGTTTAGATCAACAAACACTAATGCCAATACAATGCCTCTTATTGAGGTGTTTAGGGATAAAGAAATAACGGGTGGGGTTAGTAGCTCTAGCCCGCTAGGTGGCTTTGTTTTTACTGGGCAGAACGAAGACGGTAGGAAAGTATCTTACGCTTCGTTTAAAGCCAATATTTCTAACAGCTCAGACGATGGGGAGCAAAAAGCCTCTTTAGTATTTACTGTAGCTGACGGCAGCGGTGCAGTTGACCCATTTACTGATTACACTAATGATAGTTTCCAAAGTGGTCACTCAATAGCATTAAACATTAATGCGGACTTCTGCATAACCACTGGGTACTTACGCTCAGACGTAGCGGAGTTAAAGTTAGGTGCAAAACAAGCAATAAAAGATAGCGGACAGGCTTTTAATGACCAAAGCACTTACGACCTACATATGCCTGAAGGTAACCGCGCTAAAGTTATAAGTATTGGTGGTATAGGGCCAAACGATGCTTGGATTTCAGCAAATCGATCTGTAGCCCAAATGATACAGCACCGAGGGCAGAACATGATCGTAGTAGCAGGCGGAGCACTTGAATTTGAATTACCTGCCTGTGCAGCATCCGAAGATATTAGTACAACTACTTGCAATATAGGCGACATTTTCCAGATAAGTAATGCTGCTGGCGGTGCATTAACTATAGACAGAGATGGTAGTGGTACAGCCCAAACGGTATACTATTTTCCTAGCTTGACGCTTACTCCGTTTACTAATAACCCCACGTTAGCTGTTGGTGGTACTATGATGCTACAGGCAGTAGCAGCTAATGTTTGGATGGTGTTTAACGACTCAGGATTATCAGATGCCTAACGTACAAGATTTACTAAATAGTGGCGACTTTGCCGCCGCTTTAGCCGCAGCCGCAGAAACTTATGTAGGTAAGATGCGTAGAGTAAGAAAGGACTTGTTGCAGGAATGCGATATAACCCAACTTGCTGACGCACCTCTTACAGACGCTGAGAAAGCGGAGTGGGCTACCTATAGACAGGCTCTACGCGATATGCCGATAACAAACGCATCTGCAACCACATACGAAGAAATTACTTGGCCTGAAAAACCTTAACTAGGAGCGCAGTATGGAACTTGTAGACGGTACAAAAGAACAGCGGCCCCACCCAGAAATCGTTATGGGGGCTATGGAAAACGCGGGAATGAGGGAAGAAGAAACCCTACAAAAGTTCCTTGCCTACGCGCTACACCCTAACATGACGCAAGTACAAGTTAACAACACCGTGTTTATGTACCTCGCAAAAGAAATAGATAAAGAGATGGAGGCGGTGTCCTCCGTGTTTAATTTAGAAGCTGTGGATAGTTTACCTAACACACTATTAAAATTCTTAGGCCGGATGCAGAAACGTGGTATGGCAGCGGTTACTATAACTACCATAGACCCTAACGTGTTTAGGGCGTTTGTTAAGGTACAACCGTTTCTAGGAAAAAGCGGGGCCAAGGCTGGAATATGGCAACATAAAACTAAAAACAAGTTTGTAGGCCGAGTAATATTTGGGGATAAGAAACTAGAGGTGGAGTTGTGAGTGTAGCCGTGCTAAATAGTAGCCCAACAAAAAGGCAAGAAATGTAATGGGATTATTCGATTTTAACCCACTTGACCCGCTTGGGCTTGGGGATGATATAACCAACCCGTTAGGGCTAGATTTCACCATTCCCGACGCTCTTGCTGAGGTTTTAAAAGACGAAGTTGAGAAAAATCACGATTACTTTTTTCATGGTGGACTTGACGATGATATAAACTGGCACATAGATAAAGTAGCCGAGGAAATAACCGACCCTGCCTACGAATACCAGAAAGCTATGTTTCAATCGTTCGCAGACGATCCATATTACGGCATAGCGATGATACTCGCGTATATATTTTTTCCGCCGGCGATACCTTATATACAAGCGGCAAAAGCAAAGTCTGACGGTGCGACGTGGAAAGAAGCTGCTATAGTAGGCGCTAAGTCGTACGTGGCGGGTAAATTCGGGGGCTATTTTGGGGATACCGTTGGTGCTACAGTTGGGGGTTACGTTGCTTCCGGGCTTGCAGCCGCTGGGGCGAGTGCTGCGGTTACTGCTACTACAACTACTATTATAAGTAACGCTATCTCTGCCGGGCTAGCTCAAGGCACAGTAGAAGTTATTTCTGGGGAAAGTTTTACTGACGGTTTTACTAGTGGTGCTTTAGGTAGCCTCGTAGCGGCGGGTACTCAATCAGTGTTAGGGTACGTAGAGACTAAGTTACCCAACGGATTAAAATACCAAACACAAGCTAGAAATGCCGACGGCCAGATAGTAGACGCGAGTGGTAGAAGAGTATACGAATCCAAGGCTGGCACTGGGGCTAAAGGCCCCGATGATATTACAAAATTAGTGACGGATAATGGGGTAGTAAGAAAGGCCGCAGAAGTTTTTAAAACGTTTCCTCCTGTAGTTCAAGAGATGATTGCTGTTGGCATAACAGCCGAGCTGCAAGGCAAAGAAGTAACTCCCGAAATGATGTATGGGGTAATGGCAAGAACGCTTATCACTACCGAAGTTGTTGGCGCTACCATGAATAAGATACCCGGCGTAGACTTCAATACCGCAAAGGGGCAAAACTTCTTACCCTTCCTCACAGCACAAATACAAACAAGTATTGTACAAGCAGCTTCTATGGGGCTGAATGAGGAAAGTGGGTACTTAGCTGGGCAGAACTTACTAGCCGCCTTTGAAAACTATGGCAGCACGATGGGGTTCGATAGCCTGTTTGAGTTTGTAGAAGACACCGATGCAATGCAGTCGATACTGGGGGCGGTGGACGCCCTTACAGGAAAAACAGACGCAGCCGAAGCAGCGGCGGAGCTGGCCCAAGCAGCTTCTAACGAGTTCGGCGGTGCCGTATCAGATATTAACGATATAGCTAACGGGCAAAACGACCTATATAATGAATACCTAGCAGCAAGAGAAGTGTACGAGGAAAGTGGGGGCCAAGCGTTAACAAATGCACGCGCTAGATGGGAAAGTAGTTTTGATGAAGAAGGGAATTTAAAATCTGAGGGGCTTGACGACGACTATCCTGCTACTCAAGGATTTACTAGCTTTGAAGATTACTACCAAACGCTAGCAGCTACACAAGGTTACCCATCTATAGCACAATTAAAAATTTCTAAGGGTTCGTTGGAAAAAATAGAGACTGAGTTTCTAAGCTACGTAAACAAGAACTCGGCTAGACTAGAAGAATTACGCGATCTTACTAAACAAGCTACGTTTACTACACTTACCCCCGAACAAGCGGAAACAACGGACGCCGCGAGACTTGAAACAGTAGTCAACCCCTTAGATGGCACTGAAACGTACTACCTACTAGAAAATGGGCAGAGGATAGTAGAAACCCCGGGCGGGGAGTTATTTACTAATTTTCAAGACAGCTACGGGGTCTTCCAACAAACCCAAGCTGATATGCTGACAGACCTTGATTATATAGAGGAACAGGTAATAGCCGGGCTTACCCCAGAAATACAACGGGATTTAGTACTACTAACAAACCCTTCTTTTGATGATGCGTACTACGAAGCAAAATATGGGGATCAGTTTGAAGAGGGTATGGACTCGTTTGCACACTTTACTGCTGAGGGTGCTAAAGAAGGTAAGTTTGTAAGCCAAGGGCAAGCAGACGCGTTTGAAGCGCAAGCCAAAGAGCAATTTAGGCTACAGGTAGCCGAAGAGTTATCCGCCGGTAACGGTATGGGGTACTTAGCCAACGTAAGATCAGACGCTACAGCGAAAACAAACTTTGACGCCGACGTAGATGCAATGTGGGAAGCGAACTTCTACGACGAGTTCGACAACTTCCAAAGTTATAAGTTTGAGACTCTCCAATTCTTAGACCAAGACGGGAATCCTACGAGCGAAGCGTACTCAGATGTCCCGCTGTACAGAGGTGGGTTTGAAAGAGTACAGAATGACTACGTACGTAAGGTACCTGATGCGTGGTCGGGTATGGCTACTACGGTTGCAACGGGCATGAACTACTACGACCCGAATGAATTTGACTTCATGGATGCGGAATACGCAAGACAGGCGTTAACTACAGCAGCTCTTGATGATTTTAACACTGCCGAGCTAGCCAACATATTATCTGGTGGCGGTGTTGCGTTTGGGCAAAGCGGGCGGTTAGAGTTCGTAACCGCAGCTACAGATGGGGACAACAAGTTTTCTATGTTCGACCCAGTTACAGGCGAGTCTAATTACCTAGTAGACGGCCTTAGTTTTGACTACTTAAAAGAGGTTGATAATAGGTCTTACTTACAAACAACCGCTGATCTGTTTAGAGCGTTTGGGGACAGGGTAGGTGCTAGCGCTGATGCGTACAATGCAGATAAGTTAGTAGCCGTTGAAATAGAACAATTACTAGCTGATGGTATTGTAGACCCTGCTACGGCTATTGCTATTAATATCGGCTACATCAACAACCAAGCTACTTTAGCCATTGCCGAAGGGTTAACAAACGCTGGCATGTACCTCGTTGACGGGGCTGTAGCTCAGTTTGACCCAGATAACCCTTACGGCTTATTAGACTGGAGTGACGAAGGGGTCACTGCAAAGTTTGATATGTGGAAGGCGGCTGGAGAGAATTTAGAGAAGACAATAAAACAACTACCTCAAGATACTGTACAAGCTGGCAAAACTACTGGCTCACTAGCGTTACAAGGCGTAGCTGAGCTAGGCCAGTCATTCTTAGGTATGGCACGTTTTATAGGTAATAACCCAGCAGACCTACCTGCGTATCAATTCTTAGAAGACATGATAGCTCTCGGCGAAGATTGGAAGAGCGACGACTGGAAAGCCGGTGCAGCTAATCTATCTGCTAATCTCGAAGCAAGAGGTGTAGATGACCCTAATACCCCAGAAAATGAAGCCATATGGGGGACTATGCAGGTTATAGGGGGCGCGTTCGCGGATAACCCTATAGAGTTCTTAGGCGAGGTGATATTTAAAGAAGGTATTCAAGAGATAATCCCACTTATTGTTGGTGGCGGTGTAGGGTATGTAGGAGGTCACCTTGGCGCTAAATTAGTACAAAAGGAACTAAGCGAAAAGTTTGCACGTAATTTAGGGTTTGCCGCAGGCGTAAGTTTAGACATCGCCGAAAGTGCTGGCGGTACAGTGGAAGGTGCTTACCAAGACGCCTACGATACAATACTCGCCTCTTTAACAGAAAAAAACTCTGAGACTGGGTATTCCACACAACAAATGGAGATAATGGCCGACCACTATGCACAAGATATAGCGGTCAAGAACGGTATGTACGCTGCTATGGCTACTTCGGCCTTGATGTTAGCAGGTGGTGCCGCGTTAGATAAAACCGTTTTCGGAACTTTTGGGTCTGCGAAAATAAACCAAGAAGCGTTTACAGCTTGGGGTACGAAATTAAGCGGCGCTATGGCAACCGCAGGTAAGGAATCTATATCGGAGTTCGTTGAAGAGTTTGCTATAAATGACCATTTGGAAGGTATGCTTTATGATTGGGACGACACTCGTAATGTAACAGGTAACAACTGGTTTGCAGGTACTATGGGTGCTGTTATAGCTGGCCCTGTAACTGGCACTATGGCTGCTTTTATGCAGCCTAACCCTGACGCTGCTGCTATTGGTTTTACAATCCCAGATTTTGCAACCGCTTCGGGTACACGACAGTTCGCCTCTACAGGCAACACGGAAGCAGATTTACTAATCCAATTTAACCCTAATATAGCTGCCGCTGTGTACGGCAATTCCCCTACATTAGAGGCGGATTTAGATGCTTTAGGCGTTAACTATGGGGTGTACAGTGCGTTGGGGGATGCTGCAAACGATCCAGACTTTACAGGTAACCCGCTATCAGTACCTAACCCTACCACGGAAATAGGTAGGCCCACCGTTGTAGAGCCTGACTTTACTAATTTTCCTGCGGCTGAAGCGGCTGACAATAACTTACACTACGATGTTACCACTGATATTACTTACCGCTTTACTAACGGTACTTGGGATGCACGCGGAGCCGGTAATAATATTATCGACACGGGTGCTGAGCTTATAGAAGCACCTGCGTTTATAAGTAGCACCCCCACCGGGTCGGTTAACACTGGCGTATTTACCGACCCAGTTACTGGCATGCAGTACCTTGTCGAACAGCACTTAAACAGTGGGATAAAAAGACGTGTATATACGACAGTTTACGCGATAGCTAGCAATGCGCCTACTGGGCAAGAACTAGCTGACATAGCTCGACGTGAGTATAATGAAGTTAGAGGTGAGGGTAGTGTGTCGTGGGTAGATTCTGTAATTGATCTTGCGACTACCACCAGTGGCGCTATATCTGGGTACAGAAGCGCAGAATTTAGTACCCTAAACGACTTACTAAAAACGGCTAACCTATATAGCGATATGCTTAGCAACAATGTAAGCATCGAAGCAAGATCAGACGGCCTACAAAATGTAGCCATACCCGTGTATATAAAGGTTATGCAAGAACTAATCCCACAGATTAACAGAGAACGGGCGCGCTTAGGAATAACAAGTGAAAACGACACGTTTGACGAAAACTTTTTCGGGGGGGCTATACCCTCAGCTTATTCTTTTGGTACGGGCCTTAGAGCCGAAGATAATGGTGCGTCCCGCCGAATACAGAGTTGGATACTTGGCGAAGACGATAATAGAAATCTAACTTTAGACAGCTTCATGGACGTAATGTACCCTGATGGTGTAGTAGGTGATGGCAGCGGTAACTATATAGCTAAACCAGAACTTCCTCAGGTACTTATAGACGTAACGAGTGAGGAAAATGAAGTAGCCCGCCTTCAGGCGTTGCAAGACGAGTATGAGGAGAAATTTGACAACGCCGTGATGGATGCTAACTACGCGGGGGATGAGGACGAAGCAGCGCAAGCGCTAAATAGGGTTTCGTGGTGGAGGGAGCAGAAGGCTGCAAACCCTGCATTGATAGCCGCCGCACAGGAAACTTTAGCCCAGCAGCGGGAAGCAGCCGAGGCCTCAGAGCTAAAGGCATTGGAGTACTTTAGGTTTAGGGCTGTAGAAAATGGCTGGACTGTAGGCGATACAAATAGCTACATCCTACGTAATGGGCGGGACATAGTTGACTCGTTTGATACTATGTTTGATGGGGGCGGTGCGTTTAACGAAGGGCAGTTCGATAACGTCTATGTCAACAACACCGACGCAAGCAAGAACTTCGCCAATATAGACGCGTCACCGAAACTGTCTCTTAACCAATTTAAAGACATTTTAATTAAAGATAACGGACTTAGTGAAGCTGAGTACTACGCTTCTTTAGGGCCATCTCTGGGTACTACAAGGGAAGAACAAGACGCCAACATAAAAGCGTACTACTTAGATGCAATACACGACCCTAACAATTTAGACGCGTTTGGTAACCCTGTTGTAGGGCTAAGGGCTGATTCCCCACAAATTACTGACTACGTAGAAGGTATAATAAATACTGAAGCGGAAGTAATTGCTGCGTATAAATCGGAGTTTGGGCAAGACTACGTTCCTACAGAAGAAGAGATAGCTCAGTACATGGGGCTTACGTTCAGCCTAGATGGAGACGGTAATAGGGTAGATGATAACCCGCTAAGCGCCTTATATGACGAATTTACCTCTAAAAGTGACACCGACAATATTATAAAATCGCTTGGCTATAGTAAACACGTCGGTAATAGCGGCGTAGTATTTGTTAGCGACAGCGACGGCACCAGAATAAGCGCAGATATTCTTTATGGTGTTGTAAACCCTAGAAAAACCGCAGAGGAAAACACAACCGAATTAACGGAGTACCTGCAAAGACAAGCTGATGACACTAGCGATGATACTGCTGATGACACTAGCGATGATACTGCTGATGATACTGCTGATGACACTGCTGATGATACTGCTGATGACACTAGCGATGATACTGCTGATGACACTAGCGATGATACTGCTGATGACACTAGCGATGACACTGCTGATGACACTAGCGATGATACTGCTGATGACACTAGCGATGATACTGCTGATGACACTGGCGATGATACTGCTGATGACACTGGCGATGACACTGGCGATGATACTGCTGATGACCCAGTTGATGACACTGGAAAAATCTACTTTGAAGAAGGTAGGCATTTTAATGCCATAATGGCCGCCATGAGAGACGCAGGGTACACGGGGACTATTACCAGCGCTGACCTCCTCGCTTTTTACTATACTGTACCTGACCTCCGAGACGTTGGCTATATTAACCATGCGGATATGCTTAGTTGGTTAAGCGCCAACAAAGGATTTACAGGAGAATTTCCTCCCGAACCCGAACCCGGCCCCGGTTTTACGTACTTTAGCGAAACTGAAATACGTACCTTAGTAACTAATAAAGTTAACGCTTTAGGTGCCACACTTCCGCCTGCTAAACGTCAGGATTTAATAGATACCTACACGAACCAGCTTCTTGGTATAGAGAACGTTAGGAAAGAGGACGGGGAAGAAGGGTTTACGGAATCCGAGTTTACCGACTATTTACAGGTCATAGTCACGGGAGAGGTAACAAAACGTACCGATACTATAAATGCGTTTGGGGACTACAGCTATACCGAAGGAGAGATTGCCGATTACCTAAACAACAATGCGGGTATAGCTGCATACTTAGAACCTAAGCAGTACACACTTGAAGAGGCTAAAGCTGATTTAGCTGCTGAGTTAGGTATAAGTGTTGGTGATATAGACGAAGAAACTTACGGTGTTTACCTAAACAGTCTAGTAGATATGACCGGCGCTAGAACTGATGCACAGGGTGAAGATAAAGTACAAGGCGATATAACTAGTGAACAGGACGTAGAAAACTACTTATCAGACTACGCGTTAGGTGAAGACTTTAGCTTTGACGGCTTAACAGGTTTAGGCGTTGACCTTGATACAGCTACGGCTGATTACAAAGCAGATAACGAAACCATAGAGGAGACAACAGCTAGATTAGCAGCAGAAGAAGCAGCTAGAGTAGCAGCAGCACAAAAACGTACCGATACTGAAGCTGCATTTGGTGACTATAACCCTAACGAAGATGAGGTTACTGCTTACTTAAACAACAACGAAGGTATAGCTGCATATGTAGACAATAATACTATTACTGAAGCTGAAGTTAAGCAGTCGTTAGAAGATCAGGGTTTTGATGTACCAGAAGGTTTTGACTACACACAGTATACGGGTAAGAAACCGCAAGCAAACTTAGATACAGCTACCCAAGCATGGCGTGACGCTAATACCGTTACTGAAGCTGAGGTTAAACTTGCCTTAGAAGCTGAAGGGTTTACCGTACCAGAGGACTTTAACTACGATGCGTTTACTGGGAAAAACAAACCTGACACAGGGATAGAAGGTCAAGTAGACACATACTTAGAACCTAAACAGTACACACGCGAAGAGGCTAAAGCTGATTTAGCTGCTGAGTTAGGTATAAGTGTTAGTGATATAGACGAAGAAACTTACGGTGTTTACCTAGACAGCCTAGTAGATATGACCGGCGCTAGAACTGATGCGCAGGGTAATACCAAAATACAGAGTGATATAACTAGTGAACAGGACGTAGAAAACTACTTATCAGACTACACGTTAGGTGAAGACTTTAGCTTTGATGGTTTAACAGGTTTAGGTGTTGATTTAGACACTGCGCTAGGTGAGTTTAAGGCTGCCAATAGAACTACTGAGCAGAACGAACTCGCGGCAGACTTAGATGCCGCAGGGTGGACAGGCGCTTCTGATGCCGACATAGCCGCGATACAGGGCTTAGACTCCGCTGGGCTTACCGCGTGGGTAGCTGACAGACAGTTTACTGAGCAGCAAGCCATTGATGCGTTAGCTGAACAAGGTATAACCGCAGACCACCCGCAGTTCCAGAGTTTAGTTGACCAGCTAGTAGTAGACAAAGGCGACGCAGGTACACCTACTACGCAGGGTGCATTGGTAGACAGCCCAGAAGACACGCTGATAGATCAGTACATAATCACGCAGGATGAAATAGACTTTGCATTTGGCGGCTATCCAGACTTTGACGCTACTGGAGCACCAGATTTTACTGGTGTTATAGACGAGAGCACGTTAGCTAGTACTGTTAGTGAACACGTAGGGAACAACTACGTCACTACTACGCAAGCACGTGAGGCGCTAAATGGCATAGATGGTATAGATGCGCTAGCAGTAGATGATACTACTGGCGAGTACGTCATAACTGATGCCCAGCTTACTGAAATGGGACTCGTTGGGCAGTACAACCCAGCAGACCTAGGCACTAAAATAGACGGCGCTACTGTAACAGAAGATGAGATAAACGAGTATCTAGTTACTCAGGGGTTTGACCCAGCCGTTGCGGGTACGTTCCCAACAACAATTAGTACTGACACCGCCGAGAACATAACTGCGCAGTACCGTGACGATAACGAAGTTACCTATGATGAAATACGTCAAGCCCTAGCTGATGAATTAGGCGTTCCTGTTGAGAATTTATTCGATGAAAATAATGACCCATTGTCGGGGTATTCAGACGCCGAGCTAGCTCTTGTATACACTCAAGGCACAAACGTCCCTCAATCTGGCCTCGCCGGTGAGATAGCAGGAAATACTGACACGGGCACAGACCCAAGAGTTGGCGATATAATAGATGCGTTCGGCACGCAGGGCACTACTACCGCAGGGGAAGATGGGATACTTGGAACCGAAGACGATGTAGTCGTATCGGCAACTGGTATCTACGGTATTATCGATCAAGTCGCTCAAGGTGTTTTAACCAACGAAGAAGCTATTGCCGCGTTACAAGGGGCAGTTGGTGTACCCGCTACGTACGGCGAAGATGGCGTTACTGTCCTTACACCTGCAACTGGGATATACGCTCAGTCAGGAGAAGGTGTTAACGCTGACGTACTACAAGCTATAAATGCTGTGTACGACTACGTAGGCCAAGCTGACTTCGCTTCCAACGATATGGTACAAGAAGTAGCTAATATACTTGGCAAGCCCGCCGAACTGGTCACCCAAGAAGATATAGATGCCGTTAACCAAATGGTTGTGGATAACACTGCGGCTGGGTTAGCTGGAAATGAAGTAAATTATGACGCTAGGTACGACCTAAACAACGATGGAACTGTTAACTATTTAGACGACCAACTGTTTAACGAGCTGTATGCAGGAGAAGATTCACAGTACAACACGTATGTACAAGGTATTGATCCTAATTCCGTGTTTGCAGACACTGGCCTTTTTGGTACAGTAGCGTATGATAGGGAGCAAAACAGACTGTCTGATATTGCACTGCAAGAAGAAATTGATACGCAGGCTGCAATTGACGCACAAATAGCTCAGGATATTAATACCCAGATAGCTACTAACGCACAAGCGCAGCAAGATGCAGAAAAACGTTCTTTATTGTACGCCCTAGTGGCAGATCAAGGTAACAAACCCGCTGCTCCTGAGCCGTATGTAGCGCCGTTTAAACAAAGATACAACTGGGAATCAATTTTCTCAAGCGAACAAGAAGAGTCCGACCGTGGAAGAATATCTCCTTATGGTGGGTATAGTCCAGAACCGGAACAAGGTACTAAAGCAGCCGCAACTGGCGGCCTTATAACAGACGAATCAGATGAACTACTAGCTATGCTAGGGGTAGAGTAAAATATTATGGGTTTAACAACAGATGGCAAAGAAATTACTTTAAGCGATGCGTGGGATAATTTTGGTGGTAGCATCAAAGAGATGGGCGGTAGTTTCCTTGATTGGGGTACTAGTAAAGACGGTGTTCGGAAGTTAGCTTCTCTAGGGCTGTCCTCTGCTTTTGGTGATGAGCTTGCCCGTAACCCCGCTAAGGTAGGGTACCAAGGGTCTATCCCAGATTACACCATGGTACGTGAGCGTGTGAACCCCACAGCGTCACGCAACCTCCCAAGAGATGAGCAAGGTAGACTGGGTTTAGGCGGCGCTAAAGCCCGCCGATTCTTCTCCGATGCTAAATACATAGAAAACGCTGGCGGCCTTAGTGGTAGAGAGAAGACTGCTGCGGTACTAGGTGAGGATGCAACCCAATACACAAAAGATACCCTCGGCGCACAGTACAGAGACTTGTTGGCTAGCGATAAAGTTTACACCGCTGCCGAACAAGCAGCTAACCCCACAGAATTAGGCTACACAGAAGACGGGCGTAGGATATTTATACCTGATGAGAAAGCTGCATTCTTAGGGCAAAGAGATCGCGTGGCAGACGGTAGTCAAGTGTTAGGTGGCGTTTACCAAGTCCCACAGGTGGAAGACCCAACTACTGGCGAGATGGTAGACGACCCCGCTTATACTTCTTCTCGCAACGAGGAAGGACTTGATGTTTACTCCGACGGTACCGGCGCTGAGACTCTTGTTGACCCAGTTACTGGACGTCAGATAGAGAGCGGAGCAATGTTTGATGCTGACGCTGTTTACGACGACGAAGGTTACGCGACTTTCCGCCCTAACGAAGGTGCTATATTTAACGAAGATGACTATTTAATTGAGACGCTGGGCACACAGCAGGAAGACAAGTCGTATGACGATACAGGGCGGGAACTTGCAAGTGCAGCCGAGTACTTTACAAATTTAGAAGTCGCACAACAAGATGCGCGAGCACAAGCAAACGTGTTAGGTGGTGTAGCTGGCCAAGCAGGAATAACAGGGGCTGCTACTGGTGGCTTGATGCGCTACGCTAACGGTGGTGGTGTTGGGTCGAGATTGAAAAAATTTGCTAAGGATGTAAGCAACCCTAGCATGAGCGGTATCGGGTTCCTAGATGGGGCTACCGATGGTATGGCTGATGAAGTGCCCGCTACTATAGAAGGCACTCAGCCCGCTGCGTTGAGCGATGGCGAGTTTGTTATAACTGCTGATGTTGTATCTCATTTAGGTAACGGTAACACCGAGGCAGGTGCTAAGTTACTAGAAGACTTTATGAAAGACATTCGTAGAAAACGTACGGGTACTACAGACCAAGGCAAGGAGATAAACGCTAAGCAGGAAGTGGCGGGGCTTGAAAGTATGCCAACACGTATGGCCGCTACTGGCGGGCAAATTAAGAAGTTTGAGGAAGGTGGCCCAGTCTCGGGTGTAGACAGTACATTTAGCCCCATAATGGGCGACTACTTAACCGATATGTTAGGTAAAGGGCAGGCTGCGGCGAATAACCCGTTTGAAGCCTACGACGGCTACGGTGCTACTTATACGGACATACTTGACGACGATGATAACGTAATTGGTTCAGAGCTAGACGAAGCGGGTATATTAACTGCCGGTTCTTCTGCACTGCAAGACCAAGCGTTTACTTCCGCAGGTAACATTGATACTCGCGGGTTTGGTGATCTTACCAATGAAGAACTAATGGGCACCCCCAGCGCTACTGGCGAAATAGACGCCTATGGTAATCCTGTTACTGAGGGTGGTTTAATGAACCCTTTCATCCAAGGTTCTCTTAACCCACAACTACGAGCGGCACAAGAGGAAGCAGCTAGGCAAGAGGCCGAACAGAACATACGCATGACGCAATCGGGTGCATTCGGTGGTTCTCGGAACGCGATTATGAGTGCTATGCTGGCACGAGATTCGGCGCAGAACCAAGCAGATATTGTGGCGAAAGGCTACAACACGGCGTACACTAACGCGCGTGATCAGTTCGGGGAAGACCGTCAGTTTGGTTTAGATACCATACAACAACAAGCTGACCTAGGGCAGACTCAAAGCGATATACTCCAAACTAACATTGATGCTGATAGAACTGCGTTTGAAGATCAACGCGATTACCAAGCTAAGATTCCTCAGTACATGAACGACCTATTACAGTACTTACCACTTGGCTCTACAGCTAACCAATCGAGTTCGGACAGTGACTTGGCCCAGTTAATAGGTAATACCGGCGCTATTGATGAGATGCTCGGTGGCGAACAAAGTGGAGGGGCTATTCCAGCCGGATACTCGTTAGGTACTGATGCAAGTGGCTTCCCAACTTTAGTTAGAAATACATAGAATAGAGCATATATTATGGCGATGACAGGTGGTATAGGTAACATGTTGAGCGCAGTGGATAAGACCGCTGGCGTCAATGCTGGTAACCCTCAAAAACTTCAAAGAGAAGTTGGGCAGGGTAAGAACCAAGATATGGTTAAGGCTCTAGCGTTACAGCAGGTTAAGTCTGACTACGAAGCTGCGGCAAGAAACACTCAAATGCAGATGGAGCAGTCTCCTAAAAACGTACTACAGCAACGCGAAGATGAAGTAATGAATCTCGCTATGCAACAGGTTATGGGCGATGCTAAGACCGGCCAAGCAGTAAACCAAAAAGCGCAAGGTAAGGCTCAGCAAGGCATGATGAAGAACGCTTTAGCTCAGCAGCAGCAGCAAGGTGCGCCACAACAAAGACCTCCACAAGGTATAGCCCAACAACAAGCTATGCCACAAGGTGCGCCAGCGCAAAGTATGCCAAGGTCTGGTATGACACCGATGGGTATGGCTGGGCCAACGCGAAGGGCTGCTACTGGCGGTTTAATGCGCTACGCCGAAGGTGGTTCGGTAGAGGAAGAGAAGAAAAAGAGAGGGAAGACAGGCTTTGAAAAAATTAAAGAAAACCCAGTAAAGGGTATTGCAGGCGCTTTGGGGGCGGTAGCTTTGGCATCCCCTATGGCTAAGGGTGTAGGTTTTGTTGGTAAAAATGCAATGAAACTCGCGCCTAAAGCAATGCGAGGATTACGTAGCCTTGGTAGTAAAGCTGTTACTAAACCTAACCCTAACGCTCTACAAGGCGCAACACGTAAAGGTACCCCGTTATCACCTGATCGAGTTGTGTCTCCTAGCAGAATTGCAGGTACAGCCAGTGCAGGACTATTCGGTGCTGATTACCTAACAAGCCCGCAAGGCGGAGAAGAAGCTCCAGAAGCAGCTCCAGAAGCAGCTCCAGACGTAAAAGCAATGGGTGAGGGTCTTGGGTCTGTAGGTACTAAACCTAAACCGCCACAACTATCTGCGTTAGAACAACACCGCCAGAATAAACCTGAGCTACCACAACAGGCTCCGCAAAACTTTAGCAGTAGGTTTAATACATTCGCTATGAACTTAGCTGATACTCCTCTAACTAGAGCGGGTAGAGCAGTGCGCGCTGAAAGTGCCCAGAGAGCAGATCAGGAATTTAAACGGGCGCTAGCGGAACGAGAAACGTGGGCGACAGAACTACAGTTACTGACACAACAAGACGTAGCTAAAGTTACCAATCTAAAAGACTACGGGATTAAACTCCAAACAATGGCGGCGGGTATAGCCACAACCCTGACTGAGGGTTCGGGTATAGAGAATCTAAAAATGATGGCGGCGCAAGACCCTGATAATGAGGAACTACAAGCTCGACTAGCTAAAGAAGACCAAGATTTAAAAGACGCTATCATAGGGGCATTAAATATGAATGGTCTGTCGGATACAATACAAGAAGTCAATAAAGCGTTAAAGAACTCCCTTGGCATATCCGGCCAAGGCGGGCTAAACTTAAACGCTAAAGATGAACAGTTAGTAGCAAACTTCTCATAACAGGTTAATACCCAATGGCTTCACTAGAACAAGTACATAAGGCGTACGAAAACGCTAAACTTGCAGGCAATGTGGAAGCCGCAGATAGACTGCAAGCTATCCTGTACAAAGGTATGGGCGTTAGTGCCCCTAAGAAGTTTGAACCTATCCCAGAAGACGATACGGGTATTATCGGCAACACATTAAAAGGTATTGGCACAGGGGCGGTTGGGTATATTGAATCCGCTGCTCTCGGCGCAGCTACCATGCTGGATGAAGAGGCCGAGCTTAAAGCCCGTAAAAAGATACAATCCGTAGCTGATAAGTTTACTCCCGAAGGTGGTGATAAAGACTCTAAAGCCTATAACGTAGGGTCGGGCCTCGGCTCTATTCTTGGTGCAGGTGCAGCTACGTTAGTAGGTGGTGCAGTTGGTGGAGCTAGAGGTGCAATTGCCGCAGGTACCGCCGGTGGTGTTGGAACGCAAGTCGGTGAGGCGAGTGAACGTGCCCGTGCCGCAGGTGCCACACAAGAACAACGTAACCGCGCAATAACTAGCCCGCTGATTATCGGTGCGGGTTTACTAGAAACCATCCCCTACCTGAAGGCTGTCGGCAAATTTAGTGCGCCTACTGCTAACAGCTTAAACAAGATGCTTGGCGGCGACAGACAACTCAAAGGTCTACTTGACCGAGCTAGAAGTGCCGCAACCACTGGTGGTATAGAAGCTGTACAAGAACTTGCCCAGAACACCGCGCAAAACTTAGTCGAGCAAGGGTACAACCCAGACAGAGAACTCACTGAAGGTGCTGCTGCGTCTGCCGGATATGGTGGAGCTACAGGTGCTATCTTCCAACTATTTATAGACATACTCCCGGGGAGACGAAGAGGTGCTACGCCACAACGTGATGAGACAGGCCCAGAGTCAGAGGCGGATGTACAAGATGAAGTTGCCGAAGGAGAATTTAGTGAAGCAGAAATCCTTGCCGCCCAAGGAGAACTGTTCGACGACGAAGCCGCACCCATCCCAGAAACTACAACCCCAGTAGTAGAGGTCGAGAAAGAAAAGAAAGAAGCAGCGCCCGAAGCAGCACCAGTCCAAGGTGACCTGTTTGGTGAGGCAGAGGCAGACGTAGTACCTAAAGCAGCGCCTAAATTAGAAATACCCGCCGAAGCTATCGCCGAAATTAAAGCTGTGGTAGAAGGAAAGGAACAGGTATCACCTGTAAAAGCCAAAGGAAAACCTAAACGCGCAGACGTCCTAGCGGAAGTAATTAAAGCTAACCCTACCGTTGTTGATGAAAAACCCTTACGCCAGTTGTTTAGGAAAGCATTAACGGGGGCTGGGTTTACAAGAACTTCCCCCAACAAAAAAGAACAGGCAGCCCTACAAGCTAGAGCTAAAGGAGCTACGCAAGATGCAGATGTTACAGCACAGCCAGAACCTACCACAACTGAAGCAGGAGGAAGTGGAGCTAGCGTTCTCGGTAATACACAAGGTGTGGAATCAGGACGGGAGCAAGTTCAAGACCCCGCCGCAGTTAAGGCATCTACAGCTAGAGGAGTGGAAGTGTCTGATGGAGTCATTGATACGCCTACTGATAGAAAAGGAAAGCGCAAGGCTACACTGACACGTCCTCCTGTAACTAAGAACGTTGTCGCCCCGGGAACAACCACAAGAGGTACCACACCTAAACTTGTTAGTGGCCGTATGGGTGCCGCAGGGCGGATGGAAGAAATCCGTAAGACTGGCTACATAGACGAAGTGCCTGACAGTAAAAACCCTGTAACAGATACAGATAGGCAAGCTGTTAAAAATATAGTTGCTATAGGTAAGACTGCTAAGGCCAGAAGAGAAAAAAGTACCGCTGCTAAACCACCCGCTCGTAAGCTACCTGAAGTAGTGCAGGAATACTTAAAAGATGTTCCTGACCCCATAGACGGGATTATGAACGCTATAAACGATGTAGCAATAGAAACTACAAGACCTGCAAGGGAAGAGCTAGAAGCCTTAGACCCTACCGTTGCGGGGCTACGAGAAGCTAGAGATGTGGCTTCGGCTGAGAAGACGTTAGCGTGGGCTAAGAAAAATATGTCCCCAGAAGTCGGTAAGTTTATCGACAAGAAGCTAGCGGATAAAAAGAAAGAGCTAGAAGAAAAGCCTCCTATTGATAAAATGTTAGTAGATGCAGACCTCAAGGAACGGAGGAGAAACCGCAAACGTAAGCTAGAGAAAAAAGAAGCTCAAGAAGAAGTACTTGACCAAGCACAGTTTGAAAAAGCAGAGGAGCAGCTACTCAAGCAGCTAAACGAAGATGTAGACGAGGATAAGCAACAGAAGACCGTAGCGGCGAAAAAAGTCGTAGAATACATGCGTGTTACTGAGGGCTTTAAGAAGTTTGCTACTCTACCTCCGAAGCCTAAGAAAAGTAAGGCGCAAAAAGAAGTAGATGAAGTAGTAGCAACGCTAGACGAGATAGAAGTCTACGACGAAATAAACGATGTTGTTGCGGCTGAGTTAGGTATAGACCTGAACGTAGACAGTTTCGCTAACTTAGGTAAAGACACAGATGCCCTTGTTACAGACCTAACTCCTGAGATAGTTAAACTACTTGGGGACGGTGACTTAAAAGGTGCAATAGAAGCAGTAGCTAAACTACCTATTACCCCACGTGTTAAAGCTGCTGCGGAAGCATTGGCGAACTATGTGGGCGACGCTAAGGTAGTTGTAGTAGATGACAAAACTAATAACGCTGCATCCAAAGAATTTGCGCGGGCGGAAAAAGAATTTAAACAGAAGTATGGCGAAGATAAAGTACTTAAAGGGTTGTACGTTGCTAGCGACAATGCCTTAGATAATACTATTATCCTCGGCCCTAAAGGGGTTAACGTCCACACGTTACTACATGAAATGACGCACGCAGCGACAGTTAAGGCTCTGACAACCAAAGGCGATCCAATAACCAAGCAGCTAAATAATATATACAAACAAGTTAAGGGTACGCTACCTACAGTTTACGGTAGTACCAATTTACTTGAGTTTGTAGCCGAGGCGTTTAGTAACCCAAGTTTCCAAAAAGACCTTTCTAAGATATACAAGAAAGACATGACCCTTAGTATGTTCCAGAAATTTGCTAACGCCGTGAATAACTTGTTCCGCCGTATAATGGGTATGTCATTTAAACCTGTATATAAAGGGGACGAAAACACTTTTAGTGCTCTATCGAAGACCGATGCCCTTATCCTGCAAATACTACAACCCGCTATGGGCGTAAACGAGGGTATAACTCTAGCGCACATGTCTACTAAGGAAGGCGTGCAGACGGTTATGGGTAACCTAGGCAAGATACAGAAAGCCTTTAAGCCCATGAGTAAGCCAGACGGCGCTAAGTTCGGCGACAAGGCTGTAGATTTTGTTACAGGCTCTCCTCGTAAATTAGGAGGCGCATTGCTAGAACTTGCCCCTATGCTAGCCATGGTAGATATAGCCACCAGTGCTAACGCTAAGCTAGGTAAGATGGCCAAGGCATTAAACGATGCTTTCTTAAAACAACGTGCGGACATAAGAGAGTCGGACAACGACCTTAACGTAATTAAAGGTGAGTTTGCTAAGTGGGCGGATAAACAAGACAAAGCCACGATAACGCGCTTCAACGATGTAGTGTACAGCTCCACAACTAAGCAGATTGACGTTGCCGAAAAGAAAGCAAGTGACTACAAAGGCGACGACCTTATCGAGTTCAACAGGCTAAAGAAAGAGTGGGACGCTCTTGGCCCAGACGGACAGAAAGTCTACAACGATATGCGTCAGGCTTACAGAAACCAATTCGTTAGACTAAAAGAAGCTATCTTTGGTGACATAGATAAAGCTAGTACCGATGCGAAATCGGCGACGCAAGTAAAGAACTTGTTGACCAAACGACTATTCGAGAAGACTGAATTATCGGTTTACTTCCCGTTGTTGCGTGAGGGTGAGTATAAGTTAGTGTACCAACTAAAGACTGACAGAGAGAGTGACGAAGACCAGACACAGGTAGAGATGTTTACTACTAGAAGAGCCATGAAACGTAGAATGGTAGAGGTAGAAAACGACCCCGAAGTAGTTAAGAATAAGATATATACCTATGAAACGGGCAAGAAGTCTATTAGTGGTGGGGCTGTGGTGCCTCCTACGGCTTTCGTTAACACCATACTTGTACAGTTAGATGCGGCTGGGGTAGACAAAGAAGTATCCTCGAACATACTTGAGTTGTACATAGATTCACTACCAGAATCAGCTTTCGCTAAGACTATTCGCAAACGTAAGAACATTGAGGGTTACATCCCCGATGCTTTGTACACGTTTAATAGGAAGGCATACGACATAGGCAGACAAATTGCGCGCCTAAGTAACGCCTCTAACCTATCGGCTATACAAGGTGAAATAAACGAGTTCGCTAAGCTAGAAGAATCGACCATGCAGGACGACCCTAAACGCAAGGGTAAAGTAAACGCATTTAACGACATCGTAAACCAGCTTAACATGCGTGCTAACTACGCTAGAAATCCTAAGACTAATTTACAAGTGTACGCGCAAGCAGTTAACCGCCTTGCATTTATGTACACCATAGGGTTTAACGCCTCGTCTGCTATTGTCAACATGTCTCAGATACCGCTGTTTATTATGCCTTACCTGAGTGCAGAGTATGGTATGGGTAACACAGGCAGGGCTATAAAAGACGCAGGTAAACTCATTACTGCGAGTAGTTCGGTACTAACAAAAGAAGGTAAAAAGTTAGGTAAGTCTCTAAAGCGTAGAATCAACCGTAAAGATGACGTTACAGAAGATATAGAGTTTGAAGGTAAAGCTAGCTTAGAGAACTACTTTATTGCTAGGTACGATAAAGCTACTAACTCGCATGTCTACGACCTTCGTGACGACATAGTGTTCCCCAATGCCGAGGTTAAAGCGATGGTGGAATCAATACAACCATTAGTACAGGCTGCGGCAGACGCTAACCAATTAGATCAGTCTGTTATAGGCTCAGAGATTAACGTCGATCAGTCGGGGCAACAACGTGGTATTACGGACAGTGCGACTAGGCTGGGTGCGTGGGGCTTCCATAATGTGGAGAACTATAACCGACAGACTACGTTAGCTACCACCTACTTACTGGCGCTACGTAAGCTAGAGACGGACAAAGGAAGACCTGCTTCGGTAGAGGAAAAGCAAGACCTAGCGGCTAAGTCACTGACTAAAACGCAGGAACTTAATGGAGGCTCAGTAAAAGAAACAGGCGCTAGACTAGCGCAGACTGACGTAGGTAGTGTGGCGTTGATGTATAAGAACTTTGGTATACAGATGTACTACAACATGTTTAAGTCTTTTAAAGTTGCCCTAGACAGGGACAAGAGCTACACCAAAGAAGAACGAAAGATCGCAATGAAGCAGTTGGCGGGTGTGCATCTTACCTCGTTGTTCTTCGCGGGTGCTCAGGGCGTACCGATATACGGCGCAATTAAACTAGTAGCTAACATGTTTATGGATGACGAAGAGGAAGATTGGGATTCGTACGTACGTAGGCACATAGGTGAAGGTTGGTACAAAGGTGCAGTCACTAAGTACTCAGGTGCGGACGTGTCTAAACGTGTTTCTCTTGGGCAGTTATTATTTCAGACTAACCGCTATAACCCAGATGCTTCAGTAGAAGAAGATATATTCTTTTATCTTGGTGGCCCTGCATGGAGTACGTTCTCAGGAGTAAAACGTGGTATTGAAGACATATATCGGGGTAATTTAGAGCGTGGTATTGAGGGTATGGTACCTGCGGCATTCCGTAACCTTAACAGGGGTCTTAATAGGTACAACCGTGAGGGTGCGGCAACACGTAGAGGCGACGTTATATACGATGACTTCAGTGCGGGAGAGCTTGCCGGGCAGGTACTAGGTTTTGCCCCTCGTGACTACGCGTTTAAGCAAGAACAGAACATGATGAGTAAAGGCATCGAACGTAACATAGCAGAGAAACGTTCTACACTACTTAAAAAGTATTACATAGCCAGCCGCAAGGGTGATTGGTATGGGCGTGCAGATGCGATGGGGGATATAACTGCGTTTAATAAGCGGCACGCTCCTAAGTATGGGACTAAAGTGTTTATTAGCACCGACACCATTGATAAGTCTATGAGACAGCATATGAAGCAGTCGGGCAAAATGCACAATGGGGTAACTTTAAATCCTTCGCTAGAGGCAGGGTTAAGGATGCAGCAGAACGAATGGGACAAAGGTTGGCAGTTGTTCTAAAACTACGCTACACCAGTGGAGGGGGGGCTGATGTAACGTAGAGTACTTTCTAGGAGAATGATTCTGGACTCCAGTGAACACCAATGAACGCCAGTGAACACCAGTGAACACCAAAACCAACGCCAATGTATCATAAAGTCCGCCAAATGCGAACCCCTAAAAGGCCGCTTTCCTCGCGGGTTTTGGTGGTAGTAGACCACCCTTTACTATGCGTGTATGTAGCCAGTTGGCGCTTAGCTAGTAC
>Ga0196887_1000304_pt1 | contig 24348 bp, 24 predicted proteins | sample VirMetDEL_Mar_31_FD_169094 | JGI IMG/M metagenome (GOLD analysis project Ga0196887, IMG submission 169094) | Aqueous microbial communities from the Delaware River and Bay under freshwater to marine salinity gradient to study organic matter... | ecosystem: Environmental > Aquatic > Marine >... | reverse complement strand
ATCTAAACCCGGTATGGAAGCCGCTGCCGACAAATTTGCTAGGAACATCCCTATCGGAACATTTATGGGCGAGGGGTTGTTGGTCGGATCGCGTCTTGCAAAAGTTGTTGCTGATAAAATACCTGTGCGTGATCCAAGAGCCTTAGCCTTGAAGCTTGGAATTTACGGCACAGGGGCTACTTTAGGCGCAGTTGGAGGCGCTATGGTGGGCCAAGAGGCTTCTGACTTTATCTTTGGAGAGGAGCAACCTGTAAGCCCTTCTTTGCGAGCTTACCAAAACTTTGGGGAAACCACGGGCCTAACAATTAATCCAAGCTTTTTATCACAAACCCGTCGTTGGACTACCGATAAAAACTGGTTGGGAGCCTCTAACTTCTTAGAAAACTTCAAAAAAGTTACACGCGACAGGTGGCCCGGTTATGGCAATGCGTTTGATCTTACAGGAGGAGCCGCTGGCCTGTCGGCAAGGCAACTAGAAGTTGCGAGAAACGCGCAATCTGGATTACTTATTGATCGTACCAAAGGGCCGACTGGCGTTAGAGTATTGTCCGCGTTTGAAAAAGCGCTGCCCGCGGCCCAAGAGTTTGCAGTTAAGAATCCTTACTTTACGCTAGGGTTGGATGTGTTTTCGGGTGTAGGTGCAGGCACGGGTGCTTTTGTAGCAGAGGAGATGGCCCCCGGATCTAATGGAACGCGGTTGCTTCTGGAATTAATAGGTGGTGGTCTTCCGGGGCCCGCGGTTGAGCTTTCAACACGCGGGGGAGCCGCAGGCTTTGACAAATTGAAAACCGCCTTTATGCGTTATTATTTGGACAGAGAAGGCGCAATGACGTCTGCCCAAGAAAAGCTGGCGTCTAACCGTATTTACAGCGCACTAGAGCAGGCTACGGAATCGGACACCAATCAAATAGATTTGTTACTTGGAATAATCGCGGAAGAAGCTGCGCTTATTGAAGACGGCACTAAGTCCAGCGTCAGTTTGGCCGCGGCGGCTAAAGGGAGCAAACTTGCTCCTGCTTTGGTTCAAATCGATCAGATGCTTTCAAAAGGTCTTAACGAACTTTCCGTTACCTCAAAAGCGGGCAAAGAGGCTTGGATACAGGGCGCTAAAAACAAAATACTGGAGTTCCAAAACTCCGGTGATCCTACGCTTGTGGCAACGGCAAATCTATTACAGAAGGGTTTGTTTGAAGAAGCTTTAGCTGGAGAAATGCAAAGTCGCGTAAACCGCATGTACAGTGCTTTGAAAGCTGTTGCGGGAGACGATCCTAATAATCTGCAAAAATACCCTGTCGCGGACATGCTGTACCAGCGTCTCTCCACTTTTGTTTCCGATACGAAACAAATGGAAAGAGACTTCTGGAACAACGTAACTAATTTTGAGTTGACTGAATTTAGAAACGCCAACGGCGAGTTGCAAGATTTACCCAACACTGTTCAGATTTTTGACACTCCAAAGAGCCAAGGTGGTCTTCAGTTCCCATCTCAGACAGGTCGCGCAACCTTTTTAGCGGCGGCTCCAAAAGGGTTGGCTAAAGACTTAACAGAGATTTTTGAATACTTCGGACAAAGCTTTGACGATGTGTTTCCAGAAATTGCCGAAGAAGCTAGTGAGCAAATGTCTGGTCGTTTGCGCACGGCACTAAGCAGTTTTGAGGAAACTCAGGATGCTTTACGCGGAACAGATAGCTTTAATGTGTTGCAGCGCGACATAGAGCGCGTCAACCAAATGGATAGTGTTGATGAGAAGGTCACCTATCTACGCTCGCAGGCTGAAATGCTGAAGTCCAACGCCAGAGATTACGACAATCCGCGCACGGTCCAAAGACTAGGTACGGCCCTTGATCGTTTGGCTACCGTGGAGCAAGCACGGGCTCAACAAGAGGCCACTGATTTAGCTCAGAGCGTTGTGCCCGGAGAAGAAGCTCCAAACCCAATGACCTCAGAGCGGTTGATTGAAATACGGTCAAAACTTTTAGAAGCGGCGGGTAATTTAAGAAGCGGGACCAACAAGCGCGGTAATAGCGATACCGCGGAGAAGCTGGACCGCCTTGCTAACGCGGTTCTTGACGACGTTCTTAGCGCAGACACGGACGCTGCGGATTACAATGCCGCTCGCGCCTTCACGTTAGCACGGCGTGATTTGACACAGAGAACCTTTTTGGGGGATCTTGGTAATGCAGACCCGCTTGGCAGACCGCGGGTCACGCCTGAAGGCATGTTGGATTATATGTTTAAGGGTGGAAATGATTCCGTTCTGCGTCGGTTTAATGAGCTTGAAACTGTAAATCAGTTTATTAGAACTCAGATGGGACTGCCTGAAAGCGACGCTGCGGAGTATGCGGGAGACGTTGCTAACGCTTACGAAAACGCTTTTCGGTACACTGCTTCTAAAATTATGGTGGATCGCCCTGATCCAAACGATCCAAATCAAACCATTAAGATGGTTGATCCTAAACGTCTAAGAGATTTTAAAGCGGATCCAGCAAATCAACAGATTTTAGCAACGATGCCTAACTTGGCTAAAGATCTTAAAAGTGCCAGCAAAGCACAGATGTTGTTTTCCAGCATAGATCCGGATAAATTTTTTAAACAAAACCCTGAAATGAAAGCTTTTGAGTTAGCGGCTAATCTTGGAACAGAAAAACCGGGTAAAGCGGTTGCTAAAATAATGGGGCAGGACAATCCGTTTAGGGATCTTAACTTCATGTTAAATGGGGTTCGTAATGAACAGAAAGCCCGCATTTTGCAAAACGGAGAGGTAAAGGTAACCACTAAGCCCCGCAAGAATATCTTTTCAGAGGATGGTACAAAGTTCACTGTTGGCGACGCTGAACAGGGTATGAGGTCCGCTATAATGAACTATGCCATCATGCGCGGCGGCGGAGATGGACTTAGCATCAATCCCAAAAACATCTTTGATACGTTGTTTACGAAACCTCCGGGGATCAAAGACGCTGACAATACGCTGATGAATTGGATGAGAAAAAATGACCTCGTGACTGAGGATGAAGTTACCATCATACGGCAATCTTTGCGTGAGATGATTAACGTTGAAGAAGCCTTTCAACAGGGCAACCTTGAGAACGTTTTGTTTAAGAACCCAACGCAGTCAAAGCGCACGGGTATTCGTATCTTAGGTGCTACGCTTGGTCAAAAGTCTCAAGAATCCCTTAACAACATGCTCAGTAAGATTGGTTTAGGTACTACGGGTGGTGGTATTGGCGGCGGCATGATTGCGGCAGAAGAAGGCTCGCAAGCCTTGCAAAACATCTTGCTGGTTGCACCAGAAACCGCCATTGTTAAAACAATGCAGAAAATGATGGAAGACCCCAAAAAGTTTTCTGAAATGCTGCTTGATATTCGTAATGCAAAGCAAGACGCTGCAAGCACAGAGCGTCTGAACAATTTGATGGCTGAGTTCGGAGTCAACCAATTAGCTAAACGTGATGCCGTAATTCTACGATCCCTTCTGCTAGAAGAAGAGGAGTTTGAGCCCGAAGCGTTACCAGAAGCCGTACCTTCCCAAGAGGAAACAACTCCACAAGATCAAAGAAACCTGCGCGGACGCAACAGACCACGTGATGACAGAAAGCCAATGCAGCTTAGTCCACAACCTTCCGCAGCTTCTCAAGGACGTAATGTCCCACGCTCGCAGCCTGTAGGTACTCCCACCACTCAGGCGGCTCTCCCCGCCCCATCAGTTAGCTCCAGTGGGGCGGGGACGAATCCACAGGTGCGTCAAACATATGCCGCACTGTTCCCTAATGACCCCATATCGGGTATGTTGGTTCAACAACCACGGACCTTCCGCCGTGGCGGTATTGCTAGTTTAATGGAGTAAACTATGGCTACGTTTAGTAATAAAGATTATTCTGGTCCTTTTTCAAGCAAGTACGAAGAAGATGAAGCGCTTTCAGGAAACCGTGGTAACCAAGCGAGGCACATGGCGACACAAGCCCGTCACAGTCAGGGCCTTACGGGCAGCGGACGGATTGACACTTCCGCCTTTGGCAGGAATCGCGATGTTTTTGGAAATGATCAATATGAAAAGGCTACGGATAATCCTCTTAATTCTTTAATTCGCTTTGCCAATAGACCGCAAACCAATTTTTCGCAGTCTAGTGGCGCACAAATGGCTACAAATCAATTTCGCCCAGAAATGTTGGAAGAACAAGCCCCCGCAAACCCTACACAAAGCGGCCTTGGAAGTTTTTTAAATCGGTTTGGACAAGATGTCCAAATGGGCCTGTCTAACATATTGTCAGGCGGAGCTTTTCAAAATGACCCCAATGAACAAATTAATCGTTTAGTAGAAAGAGGGTATTCCCTCAGTGACGCGGCTGATTTTGTAAACAGTACGCAGAGAACGATGGAGCAGAATAATATTCAAAGAGCATTGTACGGGGATACTTCTGATCCATCATCCAGCGTTCTGAGTGGGGACGAGGGAACTGGCTTAGGAGACATTGTGATGGACGGAACAGGTGACGGGGGAACAGGTGACGAGGGAACAGGCGTACCTAGCAGCACAGACTTTCGATTTTTTGGAGGTTATAATCCCGTCTCGCGCTCCGACGTTCTTGTGCCGTCTACGTTTCGGCAGGACATAAGGAGGCCTGATGCACGTTTAGACCCGGTTTTTCCGCAACGCCCTGACGGTGGTGATTATAGACCATTGCCCATAGATAGAACAGACCCCATTTTTAGAGAACAGCCTAGTGATCAAGGCTTTGATTTTGGTGCTCCTGCAAATGTGGGTGACACGTATTTTGATCCTGAATTAAATACGACGTATGAGTATACGGAAAAGCCTAATGGCAGAGGCGGAACGTATCAAGGCTGGGATATTGTGTCGGGCACGGGTGGAACTGTGGGTTTGTTTGGAGCGCAGCCTGAAAACAAGATTTCTGCGGGTATAATGGCCGATCCACAGATGCCGGGTCCGGGTCAGTTTAGCACGATGCAAGAGTTGATGGATTATCAACAACAATTTCCGTCGCTAAACTTGATGGGCGAATACAAACGCTTAAGGAACGATCCTAATTATCGGGGTGACGGACCAAATTTTGGCATGAGGGACATGTTTGCTCAAGGCGGAGTAGACCGCCTGTTTGGTAACGAGCAAGCGCCGCCGTACATGTACCAAGGTATTATGAGCTAATGGCTGACGTTCCCGCACCAGTAGAAACCAACCGCGGCCCACGGGTCCGGACAAATTCCAAGGGCCTTGGTTCGTTTATTCCGCCAGAGCTTAAAGAAACAGGTCGGCAGGCTTTAAACCTTGCTTCTGCTATAGATCCTGTCCAAGGTATTCTGCGGGGTATGAGTGCTAGTGGACGCGCCGCAGATACAGATCTAAGTCCGGAAGAACGCAGAGCCGCCTTAATAGAAGCGGGTATTGAAACCGCGGCTCCTTTGGCCATGATGGGTTTAGGCTCGTTAGCCAAGCAACCCGTAAAAGCTACTGTTTTGGATATTCTTACTCCAACGGGTGCGCCGCAAGCTGTGGTAGACGATGTTTCAGATCCTAGCCGCCGTGCGTTTATGAAAGGCGCGGTAGCTACGGGAGGCATTGCAGCCATTGCTCCAGACGTAATCACAGAAGCTTTGGAGAGAGTTCCTGCGGCGGTTAAAAAGCTTAAACCTATTCCGAATCCTATTGATATTTTTACCCAAAACATGAAGATTTTGCGCCGTGAGATGGAAGAGGCCTACGACGCTGCGGACGATATGCCGTATGGTTCTACCATGAGCCGCGACTACGACGAAGCATCCGCAGAAGCCTACAACGAAGCTATACAGAATGCTGAGAAACTTGCATATGATTTAGACGCAACTACAGAAATGGATTTGCGCGAGCTTATTTCTGATATTGGGCCCAAACAAATTGCTGAAGCCGCGGATGAGTCGTTAGAAGAAATATCTCAGGCTTTGACTGACTTTAGAATGGTCAGTGAGGATGAGTACATTGAACAGATGATCCCGCTCGCAGAAGAAATACAACGCCGCGGTTTGTTAGAGGTTAAAGACAACGGCATATTCCAATATCCGTATGCTCGTACCGTCGTAGAAGACGTCGAAGATTACCGTGTTGGTGAAAACAGAGCTAGGAATAACTCCGCGATTATTGACAGGCCGCGGGATCTTCAAATGACGGAAGGCGACAAATATGTAACTTCTAATCAACAACCATTAAAACAGGAACAATTAAGAAACATAATAATTAAAGGCGAGGCCGACGGCGAAAGTGTCGAGGCGATAAACAAAAAGGTGGTGGACGCTGCAACGCGCTTGAAAGTTCCTTACCCACAAAGAGCCTTTGAGAACCCAAAGGTAGAGTATGTTAATACCCAGACTATTGCGGACAACGTAGCTCAATTTAACTTTCCGCGTTATGACGTTGGTAAGTTTGGTGGGGATTTTGAAAGCGGTGACATGGCGAACATGCCGGGGGTGCTGGAGAAATTTCAGGCTTCCGGAAAAGAAACGCTTAAAGAGAATATTTTTAACGAGGGCATCAAAAAACCAATTGAGATTGAAGTCGTTATGTCAAACGGTGGTATTAATATTGGTCAAGGACACCATCGTTTGCAAGCTGCACTAGAGCTTGGGATTCCAGAAATACCCGTAATTGTGACCACAAAAGCTAACCCTCGCGCAAAAGGTATGGAAGTTATGCGGTCTGCAACTTTGGACACTTCTGGTTTAAAAACGGGGCAAACCTATTCTTTTTCTGAGCTTGGCTTGAAACAACGTTTAAAAACACCAAAAGAAACACCGGAAGAAATTCAAGCCCGTGGTGGCACGGTATTTAGCGATTTCAACACTGGCGATGTTTCTGACAGAAAGTTTCCTCAATATGAAACACCCATGCGCGAAGGCTTCTTTCGGGTCATAGATGAAAAAGCCGACGGCGGCGAGATGCGCAAGGGCGTTGGTTCGTTGAGCGAGACTGCCCGTCGTATGAACGAGGGCGGGGAGGCTAAAATAGATACAAGAAGCGGACAAGAAGTAAGGCAATCTATTAGAGACGCTTTAAAAAATCTCAATGATACAGAAATTCAAGACCAGTGGGGGAAATCTCGTAAAGAGTTAAAGACGGCGTTAGACATGCTGATTTTACAAGAGTACCACGGTGAATATGAACCTCCCGTAACTCAAGGAGTAGGATCACTTAGTGAAACGGCCCGTCGTATGAACGAGGGCGGCGAGGCTAATATAAACTATTCTTTAGGGGATATTGAGTACCGCGTTGATTTAGAGCCGCACATGGACCCGTTGGCGGAGATGGGTTTCGACGTTAATAAAATTGATTACGACATGATGTATGATCGCTCAAATGATAGGTCGCAGGGTTCTCATTTTAACCCTAACAATGATAGGATACTAATTAGTCCGGAAGATTATTCTTCAAAAGGAGTTGCGGCCCATGAAATGCGGCATCGTGGTTTAGAAAGGCTTTTTCGTATTGTAGAACAGGGGTATCCTACCGCGAAAAAGTTAGGCTTATCTAAAGAAGATTATTTAAAAATTCTTAGACTGTATAAGTTAGAGCAACAGCAAGACCGTCAGCGTCGTGTAAACGATCCTGATTTTGACTATTCCGATTACGCGCATGAGAAAATTGCGGAGGGTTTTGAAAAGGATGAAACAATCATCCGTGGTGCGAAGTATTTTTTAAACAATCCTAATGCGCCTGTTTTTACTTTTGACCGCAAAGAGCGTCGTCCAACAACGCCCGCGGAACGTTTGGCTTTAATGCAGGATTTAGTGCGAGAAAACGCCATGTCTGGGGGACAAGCTTTTGGTCCGGATTTAGCAATTCAGAAATCAATTACTTCGCCAACTTCTATGGAAGCTTTTAGGGAAACAGGGGGCCGTGCGGAAATAGATCGATATTTAGACGAAGGTCCGCAAAACACACCTGAAAACATTGTTGAATTTGCCGAGCAGGCTTTGGCGGCACAAAGGTATGCTGACATAATCAACGAAAGAAATAAAACTATTATGCGAAATTCTTCCGAATATGCGATGGGCGGCGAGGTATCCGGCCCGCCTCCGGATCGCGGTCCAACGCCACAGGGAATAGGATCACTTAGTGAAACAGCCCGTCGTATGAACGAGGGCGGGCCGTCCTCTATTGATGATGAAATAAACGCAATCGTGCCCTCTGTAATAATGGCAGAAAGCAGTAACGATCCAAAGGCAGTCAGTGAAGACGGAGCCATTGGGTTGATGCAGGTTTTGCCGTCCACGGCCATGAAACCGGGTTACGGGCTTCCAACCATCTTTGAGCTTGCTCGCGAACAAGGCTTTGTCGTAGACGAAGAAACCCCTGAGACAGCAACACAACTATTGTTCATGCCCGATCTAAACGTAGAGTTTGGCTCGCGGTATCTTAAAGCCATGCGCAACGAATACGATACGATGGAAGATGCGCTCCGCGCCTACAACGCTGGGCCCGGAAACTTTAACGATTACTTGGCTAAGGGTCGTGACTTGAGCGCATTGGACGATGAGGCCGTACAGTATCCGTTGCGGGTCGCCGCGGCAGGACAGGGAATAAACCCCAACGAGCCTGCGCAATACGAAGCGTTTACAGACTCTCCCGAAGCGTTTTCTACCTTTATGAACATGGCTTCAGAAGAGCGTCCGCCTGCTCCGCGCCCTCGTGCTAGACCTTCTGTCACGTATGACGGCCCACGGCCCATGCAGCGTCCAACGTTACCGCAGGAAATAATTGGGCAACCGCTTGCAGACTTAGCCCCGCCTCAAAACCTGCAACAAAAATATTCTCTGGAAGGGATTGAACAGATGCTTACTGGAACCAACTCCGAGCTTCTTCTCCCAAGACAGTTTCAGCAAGGTTCACCTTATTCTTCAATGCGGTAAGGATCTTTTCGTCTAGCGTATCCGGCGACACCATATCAATATAGGTGACAGTGTTCTTCTGGCCAATTCGGTGCGCCCTGTCCTCTGATTGCAGGCGTATCTCCAAATCGTAGCTATTGCTGAAGTAAATCACCGTCGTTGCGGCGGTCAGGGTAATCCCATAACCGCCCGTCTTTGGTTGGCCCACAAAAAACCGCAGGCGGTCCTCTGGATCTTGAAAGCGCTCAACGATTTGTTGGCGCTCTTCTTGGGGCGTCTCCCCGTAATAAAGTGCGACTGCTTCGGGCCCAAAGCAGTCGCGCAGGGCAGAATGTATCCGTTGAATATCGTGGGTGTACGATGCCCAAATTATACATTTTCCCTGAAGCTCTTCCGTAATGCTCATTAGCTCGTCCAGACGGTTACTGTCCAAGCTTCTGGTTTCTCCTATGTCAGGAGTAAAATGACCGCAGCATATTTGCTGCAAGCGCATAATCTGTGTCAGGACACTGGTAGTCGTGGCTAACTCTCCGTTGTCCAGTTGGGCCAAGGCCATGTCTTTCATCTGGTTATACAGCTTTCCCTGTTCCGCCGTGAGAGGCACGTAGCGCTTCGTGTAAAGCTTTTCGGGTAGGTCTAGGCATTCTGACTTCAATATGCGCGTACTGAAGCCTGTCAGGCGCTCGTTAAGCTCTTCTAAGCGTCTATACCCCACAATCTCTTGGAACGAGCGGTGACCCATCGTCTGTTGGCGTACTACAGCATACCTGTTCTGGAAAGCAAAGTAACTATTATAGCCCAAGGCCATTGGGGCCAAGAACGAGCACTGACTGAACAAATCCATAGGGCTCTTTGTAATGGGGGATCCCGTCAGGATGCGGCGGTACTTGGCAAACTTTTGCAGAACTTGGAGGTTTTTTGTACGCGCTGCCTTACGGTTTTTAATCGTAGTGCTTTCATCCACAATCATCATGTTGTTTGGGTTCTGGACAAGAAATCGTCCCGCAGTCTTTGCGCCCCGCTGCGTAGAAAAGGCTTCGACATTCATTACAAATATCTTCAGACCATCAAAGTCCTCCATGATAAACTCTTCTAGCATAGCCATGTAAGTTTTGGTTGTCTTTGGATCCCAACGCACGATGCTGCGCGTAATGCTCTCCGGTAAGTGCGCAGGAAACTCACCCTTCACCCAGTTATCGTACACGCCCTTTGGAGCTATGACCAAAGCCGCATCCAGTTCGCCCTGCTCATAAAGAAGTCCAATGTTATCAATGGCTACCTTGGATTTACCTGTACCCATTTCCATAAACAAAGCATAATACTCCGCAGCCCACGATTCGTTGAGCGCATCCGCTTGGTGTTTAAAAGGTTTTGTTTTAAAGTTGTAGTTCTGCATCTTTTTCTCCTTGACTATGGGATAAGATACAACTATATGGGAATATGTCAAGGCTCGTAAAAGGAGTCTTTAACCACGAAAAACGGAAAATGAAAAATGAATGATATATCGGAACTAATGGAAGCGGACTTTGAGTCCAATTTCGCAAATCCTCTTGAAAAAACCAATAACTCAGCTTTGTCCACAGTGTCAAAGTTGGCTCGTGCTATCAAGGCCAAAGAGCAGGAAGTCCAGTCTCTGGATGACCAGCTTAAACTTGCCAAAAAAGAATTGCTCAAGTTGACAGATGAAGAATTGCCTGCCTCTATGGCAGAGGTGGGTCTTGCATCATTTACCTTGGACGATGGTTCGGAAGTAAACATCAAGCCAACGTATGGTGCTTCGATTTTAGTAAAGAACCGTGAAGCCGCTTATGAGTGGCTACGCGACAATGGCTATGACGATATTATCAAGAACACAGTTTCTTGTAGTTTCGGCAGAGGCGAAGACGACAAGGCTTCGGCCTTTAAGGCTTTCGCTTCGAAAGAAGGTTATTTGGCTGAACAAGCTACGGGTATTCATTCTTCAACCCTTCGGGCGTTTGTCAAAGAACGTGTTGAAAACGGAGATGAATTTCCAATGGATTTATTTGGGGCGTATGTAGCACAACGCGCTGTTATTAAGAGAGGAAAAGCCTAATGGGTAAAGTTGCTAAGAAACAAGAAACAAATGTTGTAGAGTTTGATATCTCTATGATGGAAGCCGACGCAAGCGTTGGTGTTTCAAACATGGGCCAAGACGATCTGGCCCTGCCATTCCTTAAAATCTTGTCAGGGTTAGACCCCTTGCTTGATGAGTTGGATGAAGCCAAGCGCGGTGATCTATACAACACCGTCAGCGGTCAAATCTACAAAGGAAAAGAAGGCGTCATGCTGATCCCTTGTGCATACCAACGTCGGTTTATCCAGTGGGCTCCAAGGGGCGCAGGAACGGGGGCACCAATCGCTATCTTTGATACGGCGCAGGATTGCCCAAAGACAGAGCGCAGCAAAGACGACAACAAAGATTACGTTGTCGGCGGAGATGGCTCGTACATTGAAGAAACCCATCAGCATTTTGTAATACTGGTGGGCGCAGATGGTTCGGCGGAAACGGCTCTGATCGCCATGAAGTCAACCATGCTCAAGAAAAGCCGCAAGTGGAACAGCATGATTGCGTCCGCCACGGTTCAAGGCAAGAACGGTCCATTCACTCCACCGCGCTTTGGTTTTATTTATCGCGCAAAAACAGTGATGGAAGAAAACAGCAAAGGTAGTTGGCACAACTGGGAAATCTCGCGAGAGAAACAGGTGGACGATGCCGCGCTGTATGTTCGGGCAAAAGACTTCTCTACAACCATCGACACAGGTGATGTTGTGGTCAAGCACCAGAACGAAGAGGCGCAGAACAAGTCGGACGACGTTCCATTTTAATGCAACGGGCGGCGCAAGCCGCCCACCTTTTCTGAGGTATCAATGTCTGTCCAACAATTCTCAGCCATCTTTGATGGCCTGCAAGAGGCATACGGCACTTATCGCGTAGATAAAAAGCAGGCTAACGGGAAAAATACTGGCAAAGCACAAATCATTCGGGAGCCACGCTCCGCGAAGCTATGGCGGGAGCATCTTTCTGGTAAAGGTGCCTCAATGGGTATCATCCCCATTAACGCCGAAAACAAATGCAAGTGGGGGTGCGTAGACGTAGACCAATATCCCCTTGATCATAAATTACTGGTAGAAAAGATCCGCAGGCTCAAGCTGCCTTTGGTGGTATGCCGCTCCAAATCAGGCGGGGCTCACTGCTTTCTGTTCTCTATCGAATGGGTCGAAGCTTCTGACATGCAGAAGGCCCTGCAAAATATTGCCGCGGCCCTTGGCTATGGCGGTAGTGAAATCTTCCCAAAGCAAGTCAAGCTGCACCTTGACCGTGGAGATGTAGGTAACTTTCTTAACCTACCGTATTACGACGCAGAAGAGGGGCTACGCTACGCTATCTTAGATGACGGCACCTCTGGTACTCTGGAAGAGTTTTTGGCGCTGTACGAGGCGCATAAGCAAACACCGGAACAGATCGTCAATCTGCAAGTAACCCAAGAAAACGATAGCGAGGCCTTTGCCAACGGTCCGCCGTGCCTAAAAGCTTTAGCGCGTATCAAAATATCAGAGGGTGGGCGCAACAACGGCCTGTTCAACGTTGGTGTATATCTGCGTAAAGCGCACCCCGACACGTGGGAGACAGAAATCCTGCGCTATAACAACGATTACTTTGAACCGCCCCTGCCTCTTAACGAGGTCAACGTGGTCGCAAAGCAAGTGCAGCGTAAAGAATATGCTTACAAGTGTAACGATGCGCCCATCAATGCTTACTGCAACAAGGATCTATGCCGTACCCAACGGTTTGGTATCGGAGCCGCAGCGTCAGGGGTGCCCGTAGCAAACCTGCGCAAGTACAACTCCACGCCGCCTGTGTGGTTCTTGGACGTCAACGGTGAACCCTTAGAGCTAGACACCGATGGTCTAATGAACCAACCCTCGTTCCAACGGGCCTGCATGGAGCAACTTAATCTCATGCCGCACACTGTAGCCAAGCCGCAGTGGGAAGGGCGCATAAGTTCCTTGCTAAGAGAAATGGCAGAGAATGACAGTGCTATCGTAGAGGTCGCTCAAGATGCCAGTATCAACGGGCAGTTCTACGATTATCTGGAAGAGTTCTGTGTCTTACTGCAAACCGCGCAGGACAAGGAAGAAATCCTACTCCGCCGCCCGTGGACAGATGACGAAGAGCAAATGACTTACTTCCGTTTGAAAGACTTCGAAGCCTTTCTAAAAAAGAATAAGTTCTTTGAACTCAAGTCGCACAAGATTGCTCAACGCCTACGGGACATTAACGGCGAAAGCATGTTGCTTAAAATCAAAGGTCGCCCTGTCCGCGTATGGAAGATACCTGCCTATGACAACGGTGACGTCGAACTGGCTACTCCAATCTTTGCAGCGAAAGGGGAGGCACCTTTCTGATGTTTAGAATATTTGGACCGCCCGGAACGGGCAAGACTACCACTCTACTAAATATGGTAGACAAAGCTTTGGAAGCAGGCACCCCACCACAATCCATAGGGTTCTTGGCCTTTACCCGCAAAGCGGCAACAGAAGCAAAGGAACGCGCTGCGGCGCGTTTTCGTTTGGACCCACAAAAGGATCTGCAATACTTTCGCACCCTGCACAGCTTTGCACTCTCCCTGTCAGGAATCCGTCCAGAACAAATCATGCAACCTGAGAACTATAAAGAACTCAGCGAAGCAATGGGCATCAAACTGGAGACAGGTCGCGTCAATCAATTAGAAGAAGACGTCCAAGATGCCGTCAAAGCCAGTGACCCCATCCTTGGGCTCATCAACCTCGCGAGGCTGAAGAAGACTTCTTTGCGTAAGGAGTACAACCTTAGCAGCATTGAACACGATTGGAACACCGTCAACCATGTGGACCGCTCGCTGCGCTCCTACAAACACGAAAGCGGCCTTTATGACTTCACCGATATGCTGCAAGGTTTTATCGACAAGGGACACCAGTTCTGCCCGCGCTTTAACCTATGCTTTGTAGACGAAGCCCAAGACTTATCCCCCATGCAGTGGGACATTGCCCATCTGATAGAAGCCAAAACCAAGCAGATGTACTGCGCAGGAGACGATGACCAAGCCATCTACAAATGGGCAGGGGCCGACGTTGAACACTTCCTTGGTTTAGACGGCGGATCAGAAACGCTTAAACAATCCTACCGTATACCAGCAAGCGTTCACCGCGTGGCAGAAACAATCGCCCGCCGCATCCATCACCGTTACCCCAAGATATACAAACCACGCGAAGAAGAAGGCCAGTGCCGACGCGTGGCGCAAGTCGGGGAACTGGACATGAGCGAAGGCTCGTGGCTCATACTTGCACAAGCAGGATACCAACTACAGCCCGTGGCAACAGACCTGCGGTCCTTTGGTTATCTGTACGAATACCGCGGCTCACGGTCCATTGGTCAAAAACTAAGTGACGCCGTAAACGGGTGGACTGACCTACAACGCGGTAAGGAAATACCTATCGACACAGCCCGAAACATCTATAGCTTTATGTCTACAGGAAAACGCGTGGCACGGGGGTATAAGAAAATCAAAGGCGTTCCAGATGACGAACTGGTTAACATCGACGATCTGCAAATATCCCACGGCCTTATAGCCACAAAGGATATGATCTGGTCTGAAGCAATGGACCGCATTGCAGATAAAGACCGCGCCTACGTGACAGCATTGCTGCGCCGCGGAGAAAAGTTCAACGGCATTCCCCGCATTGTAGTGTCCACGATCCACGGTTCAAAAGGTGGAGAGGCGGACAACGTTGTATTGTTCACGGACCTGTCACCCGCTGCGGACAGTACCCTGCGAATTGCACCCGACGATGTTCATCGTGTTTTCTACGTCGGCGTGACGCGTACAAGAAAGAACTTGTATTTGGTGGAGCCTGAAGACGCGACAAGGAGTTATGATATATGAAAGTCTTCGAAGAAAAGTTGGGTCAGGCTATGGCCAAACTCGCTATCGTTGAAAATGCACGAGCCCGAAAAACTTGGGGAAACATGAACGCGTATAGCGCGGAGAAAAATCAAACAAACGGGTACAAAGGGGGCAGGCCAAAGTCGGATAAGTCTCTAAGACCGCTCAACCCCACCGCTCGCATGGTCGATAAGATGCTGAAAAATGGTTTGAACTGTGTTGAGATTGCGGATGTTTTAGACAAACACCCTGACACTGTGCGCGATATTAAAGCGCGATATGAATTACCAAGAGAAGAAAAAAATGAAACGTGATGAAATCCTTCAGACAGCGCAGGCCCTTATAAACGGAGAACGTGCATCCGAATACGGTGATGCAAAACAGAACTTCCAAGATATCGCAGACCTCTGGTCCGTCTTTCTAGGTCGCCCGACAACGCGGCAAGAGGTTGCGGTCTGCATGGTTTTGGTAAAATCCGCACGGCTTATGAAATCCAACAAAGAGGACTCATGGGTGGACATCTGTGGGTATGCCGCTTTAGGAGGAGAGCAATGAATTGCTGGCACTGCAAAGCAAAATTAATCTGGGGCGGAGATGATGATGCCGAGGATGAGCCTGAATATGACATGGTTACCAATCTCTCATGCTCTAACTGCGATACGTTTGTATTAGTTTATTATAAGGAACCAGAAGATGAGCCTACAGATGGCAATGTTCACACCGGAGAATGAATGGGTTCCGCCCAGTGAACTCCCTGATCTTACTGGTGCCAAGCGCATTGCTATAGATTTGGAAACCAAAGATCCCAATCTAAAAAACGCGGGCCCCGGATGGGCCACCGGAGACGGTGAGGTAGTAGGTTATGCCGTTGCCACAGAGAACTGGAGCGGCTACATTCCTATTAGACATTTCGGCGGCGGGAACATATGCGAAAAACAAGCCAATCGTTGGTTAAAAAAAGTTTTCGAAAGTCCCGCAGACAAAATCATGCACAATGCTCAATACGACGCTGGATGGGCACGGCGCATGGGTTTTACCGTAAATGGCAAAGTAATCGACACTATGGTCATAGCATCCCTGCTCGACGAAAACAGGTTTAGCTACACGCTTAACTCCCTGTCGTTTGACCATCTGGGCAAAGTTAAATCCGAAAAGCAACTGATCGAAGCTGCAAAAGCATTTGGCGTGGACCCCAAAGCAGAGATGTGGAAGTTACCCGCCATGTTCGTCGGGCCTTATGCAGAAGCAGACGCGGAACTCGCACTGGAACTCTATAATTATTTTTCCGTAGAAGTTTCTAAAGACGGCCTGTCAAACATCGTGGACGTCGAAACACGGCTCTTGCCCTGCTTGGTGGACATGACTTGGCGCGGCGTCAGAGTAGATACGGACAAAGCAGAGCGCACACGTAACGCACTGCTCAAGCGCGAGAAAGAAATTTTAAAAAAGATAAGATCCACCGTAGGCTTTGACGTCGAGATATGGGCCGCGCAGTCTATCGCCAAAGCCTTCGACGAAGCATCTCTCCCCTACGAGCGCACAGAAAAAGGTCAGCCATCCTTTACTAAAGGGTTTCTCTCTGACCATCCGTCAGAACTGGCGCAACTTATCGTGCAAGCCCGTAACCTCAACAAAACCTCTGGCACATTTATCAACACTATTCTCAAGCATTGCCGCTCAGATGGTCGTATTCACGCCCACATAAACCAAATCCGCTCCGACGATGGCGGCACGGTCAGCGGTCGTATATCCATGAACCATCCCAACCTACAGCAAATCCCCGCACGGGATCCAGAGCTAGGCCCCATGATCCGCAGCCTCTTCCTACCAGAAGAAGGCGAGCAGTGGGCCGCAATTGACTTCTCGCAACAAGAACCGCGGATCTTGGTTCATTACGCGCACCTGTTTGGGGAACAAAGAGGCCGTCCGCTTAAGGGCGCAAAAGAATTTGTAGATAGCTACAATGAAGATAGCAGCACAGACTTCCACACGATGGTCGCAGAGATGGCGCAAATTCCACGCAAACAGGCCAAGACAATTAACCTTGGCATGATGTACGGCATGGGCGTGGCAAAGCTCGCGGACCAATTAGATATTCCCGTGGACGAAGCCAAAGGTCTGGTTTCCCAGTACCATGACCGTGTGCCTTTCGTTAAGGGTCTGATGCACGGGGTGATGAACAGGCTTAACGAAAAGGACAGTCGCGGGGCGCTGCGCTCGCTTCTGGGCAGAAAACTACGCTTTCCGTTATGGGAGCCCGACACGTTTGCCATGAACAAGGCGCTGCCATACGAGGAAGCCGTGAAAACATATGGCGACACAACACGCTTAAAACGCGCTTACACATACAAAGCCTTGAACCGTTTAATTCAAGCGTCCGCCGCGGACATGACCAAGCAGTCTATGGTCAACATATATGAGAGCGGGCGGATTCCTTTGATACAAATCCACGATGAAATCGCCATGTCAGTTGCAGACAGAAATGATGCAAAAAAGGTTGCAGAGATGATGCAAAGTGCTGTACCATTAAGTGTACCTAGCCTGTGTGACGTCGAAGTAGGCCCATCTTGGGGTGAAGCCGTCTAGTCATGTTAGTTCTGCTCATGGACAGATCGCCTGTCTTAACTCCCGTCCATTAGGTTTCGCACTGTTGGACGGGTTTTTTCCTTGCTCTCCCCCATAACATCCTATATTGTTGGTTAAAACTAGAGAGGTTCACATATGGATACCGATAAATGGAAAAGCGTTCTTGTCCCAATTGAGGTGTACAAGGAAATTAAAGCGCTCTCACAGACCGAAGGTCGAACAATTAGCGGTCAATTGCGGATTATCTTCGAAGCATACAAGCGCGAACAAGAAAGCGCTTGACTTATCCCATACACTTCTATATTCAGAGCGTACCTCATAAAAGATTTGATTGCGCCCTGAAGTTTACTTTGGGGCGTTTTCATGTCTAACCAAGACGATTATCTTATCGCGCTTAAAGAAACTAATAAATTTATTGACGATATGATGGACGCGGACCTCGAAGCAGGGGCCGCGTACACCGGAATTATTACCGCCGCAATCTTCCGCCTACTCAAAGGTTGTACCGATAAACAAGACGCAACAGGCATTATCGGTGCCGCAATGGCCTCGGCCAGCGCACATGTAGAGATGGAAGAAGGGATTTTATCAGATATTCACTAAGGGTATTGACATTATCCTATACCCTCGCATATACTCCTTTACGTTAACAACGCTAACCAAAGGAAAAAAGATATGCGGAATGTTAGAGTACACTTTGAAGGCATCGCCCCTTACAGCCAATCTAAAATGCACGAGGAGCCCAAGCTCCCCAAAGAAACTGCCGACGCCTACGAAACCAGAACGTGGCGTTCTAAATGCACCGTCGATAAAGACGGCAACATCATTATCCCCGCTATGGCTATCAAGTTCAGCCTGTCCGCCGCTGCTAAAAAACTAGGAACACAGATTCCGGGCCGCGGTAAATCAACTTATACAAAATACTTTGAAGCGGACGTCGTACCGCTCAACGATCCCAAGCTTGAAACCAAACAAGCCGACGTCAGAGGTGAACGCCTCAACGTTAATTCTGATGGCGTCAGAGGATCCGGTAAGCGCGTCTGGCGCACCTTTCCCGTCGTGGACACAGGATACAAGTCTTACATTGATTTTATGATCATGGATGACACCATCACCAAAGATGTATTCGAAGAGGTGTTCTACGCCGCGGGATCAGGTATCGGCATTGGTCGCTTCCGCCCAGAAAAAGGCGGAACTAACGGTCGCTTCCGCGCCGTAAAGTTTGACTGGCAATAATCATCGCGTCGCGCCGTACTACGGCGCTTCGCTGCGCTCCGCAATTCAACTCAAGGATTTGTTATGTACAACGCAACTTGTCTCTGGGCACCTCAACGACTCGCAACGCGACTTCGCGTATTGCAACGCGCCTCAATTCAACGCAACGATTTGTTTGTTACTTTTCGCATCTTCGCGCTCCGCCTCTCAACGCGACTTGTCTCGGCGCGGTGCGACGCACCTCTCCGCAACGCTACTCAACGATTTGTTTGTTACTTCGCGCCTCAACTCGCCGCGTCGCGGCACCCCGCGTCGCGGCACCCCGCATCGCACCTCAACGCAACGATTTGTTTGTTACAACGCCTCTCCACGCGGCTCGGCTTCTCACAGGGCACCACGGCTCCCCGCCGCTCACCGCGCCTCAATTCAACTCAACGATTTGTTTGTTACTTCGCGTCGCTCCAAAGCGCAGCGCTCCGCAACTCTACACGCCTTTCGGCAGCGCTCCTCTCCGCAATTCAACGCAACGAACTGAAACTTAACTAGGAAAAACAAATGTTCAAACGTTCAAAAATAACTTTGGATATGTGCGACTTGTTCCGTAATGCAAACGGACACCTAAGCTACGACACAATCCAAACCCACTTTGGCAAAACTATAAATGAACTGCGCCCAACAATCCTCGCAGCCAGAAAATATCTCGAAAGAGACGAAAGCGTCGTCTTCGAAAACGTCAGAGGCGAAGGGTACAAACGCCTCGATGATAGCGAAAAAGTGGACAGCCTCAAAACGTTCACAAGACGCATCCGACGGACCGCCAATAACGGCCAACTAAGATCACAAACCGTCGAAAAACGGGAAGAACTCTCCAACGATGACAGACTACGCCTCACGATCCGCGAAACGGCACTCTATGCCATCCAAACGCAACTCCAAGAAATTAATGATAAGGACAGGTGATGAGCCACAAATATAAAATCTGCGCCTTCTATGTTATCAAACAACTAGAAGACATCCAAAAATCTAACAACCCCGACATATTATTAAAAGACTTTCTCCACCAATGCATCTACAATGTAGGCGTAGATAGCATCGCAACGTGGAACGAGGAAAAACCAATTCCGGTCGTCAAAAAAAAGAGAGGAAGGCCCAAAAAAAATGGGTGACGAAAACCTTTCCCTGTTTCAGTCAGCGCACCTGCGTTGGCTGAAACGTCAAGTAGATAACCTGCAAGACCTGCGGTACACGAGACACGCGCCAAAAGATCTGGACGTACAACTCTTCTCCGCCCGCGAAGAACTAGACAACTTCGTCAACGAACTCAGGCAAACCAATGTTCAAATCTAAACCAAAACCAGACGATATCGACTGGTCAACCGCTGCCGACGATCCGCGGCTCGCAGACCTCGCTAAAAAGATAATACTATACTCAAGTATAGGACTTGACGCATAAGTATAGGAGTGACGTAACGTCATTATCCGTTAGTATGTATGGGATTTAACCCATATTCATGGTACTATAGTGTATGGGCAAAGTGCGCCCAACGCTATTTGACAATTGAATACCTCAACCCGACTAGGGCCAAAACCCGATCATGTCAGACACAATCTTTTGATGAGGTAAATCAAAATGAAAATCAAACCTGTTACTCATATCAGTACAGATCGAAATCGCTATTGCGGCCCAGCCGTCATCAGCGCAGTCACGGGCATGAACAGCGGTGAAGCCGCACGGCTCATCCGTTCCGTCAGTGGACAACGAGCCGTAAGAGGAACCCACACCACTCACGTGCGACGGGCCCTCACACTCTGCGGAATACAAAGCATCTATCGAAGATGCACTCCAAAGATCACGCTCGCCGCTTGGCTGAAAGAAAGCAAAGATATGCGGACCACGGGCCGCGTGTTTCTGGTTGTCGCAGGACATCACTTCCAACTGATCGAAGGAAGACGATACGTCTGCGGACGCACACGTGACATCGTGAGCATCAAAGACAAACAGGTTAAACGCAGGGCACGTGTCGAAGATGTCTACGAACTGGTGGCCGACGGCAAGATCACAATACCCGATCAAGCCCGAAAACCAAAACAACCCGCTAACCAATACAGAAGCTACATCGAAAAGATGAAGCGGAAGTATGGCTTCACAGTCGAGTATGAAAGGTGGAACCAAACATACTGGGTGGAAATGCCACGACACGCCGAAGACCTAGCGTGGGACACGGGCCACCATCTCAGAGATGAGCATGGTTGCTACAGTCAAAGCGAAGTAGCAGACCGCTTCGAAGCAATGGCAGAGTTCATGGAAGAATACTGCATGGAAGACGCATAACAATTAAGCCCGCAAATCGCGGGCTTTTTTATTGTCTTGACGTTACTCCCATAATATCCCATACTGGGCTTCTTTATGAGGAGACCAGAATGCCCTATCTATACGAAAACCCCATCCTAAATGTTGGCGTCTATTACGACAAAGAGAGCATGGCCGACGATCCGTCGATACATCCCTTCGATAACGGTATCGCAGGATATAGCGCATCAACCATTCGTGATCACTTCTGTACCGCAGAAAAAACCGCCGCAATGTTTGGACGACGCCGAAATATGAAAATGTGCGTACAAGTAAAAGTGCCGTATGATGAAGAAAAGTTTAAAGCCGATCCGTCAAAACCTTGGAAATATGGTGGGTATTACGAAGTTTGGCGGGATTTAATTAATTACAACGATGTTACCGATGATCCCAAAGAAGAACATGCGTTAAAAAAGTGGTGGGTTATGGTTGAGCAACGAAATGTGTTCTACGAAGAAGCCGAAACAGCAGAGGAGGCACGGCGCATCGTTGCAGAAGATCGCATCTGGGGTCCAGAACACGGTATCGGCGGGGAAGATACTTATGAGTTTGAAATCACTGTGGAGAGGGAAGAGGGCCAATGAAAACGTTCTATGTTGAATTGGATAAACGCAAGGGCTTTTATATGAAAGCCTATAGCAGCAACCAAGTCTACGACATGTTCAAAGACTTATACGTTATCGACGATATCAAAAGCATTAATTAAGGTTTGGTAACTCTTTCTATATATATAGCCAGAAAAATAAAAAAAATAAATTTTGCGTTTAAGGGTGTTACCGGTGTTACGGTGTTACCTTTGTATCTATGTATATAATAAGAAAGGGTTTTTCGGTAACTTTTTTGGGTAACACCTCTGTTTTCAAGGTGTTACCTTATATACCTTCTTAGAATGTCTTATAAACTCTTACGCTAGATTTAGTAGTTCAGCCTTGTTATGACACAATTATAGCAAAATAAACGAGGCTAAAAATGGCAAAAACACCCCCAATTCCGAAGGGTTTGGTGTTACGGGTTAAGAAAAAACCCACCGGAAAGCGTTGGACTAAACAAAATCCGGATGAATTGAGAGGCCGCAAGAGATTGCATGAGCAATCGCCTCTGACCCGTATGCAAGAGAAGTTTGTGAAAGAACTGGTTTCCAACGATGGAACCATCACAATGTCAGAAGCCGCAGAACGAGCGGGCTATACAAAAAAGTCTGCTCCTGTTCGTGCGTCTCAGATGACAAACCCCCATATCAGTCCACACGTTTGCGCCGCGATTAAAAAATATCGTGACGAGCTAGATGAGAAGTTTGGCATCACTTATCAAAGACACGTGCGAGACTTACAGCGCATTCGTGATCTAGCCCTTGAAAACGGCGCGTACAGTGCCGCAGTGCAGGCTGAATATAGGCGGGGTCAGGCGCAAGGCGATATCTACGTCAGTAAGTCTGAAATCCGTCACGGCAGCATTGATAGCATGAGCCGCGAAGACGTTCAAAAAGCTTTGGATGAATTGAAGCAAACATATGGCGCAATTGACATTACCCCAGACGAAGATGGAAGCGGGCCTGTATCAGCAATTGAAGGCAGCTACGAAGAGATCGAAACGGACGCTGATTCTCACGCGGATTGAGAACTGGGCAAGCCAAGGCATTCCTGACCTTCTCATTTGTGATGAGCGCGGAAAGTTTCACTTTGTTGAATTAAAGTTTTGTAAGGCTAACGCTGTTAACCTGAGCCCGCATCAAGTTGCATGGCATGTCCGTCATAAGCATTCATCTTGTTGGACCTTGATTAAAAAACAGAACAAGCCCGACAGTGCCCCATTTCTATTTTTATATCATGCGGATCAAGCAATGGACCTAAAGGCGGACGGTTTAAAAACTGAGCCGCGGTTAGCGCACGAAAAGAAATTCCTATGGGATGAGGTTTTCGACTTGATATGTCCTATTTAATCGCATATTCTCTTATCACCAGAAAGTGAGGTAATATGAATTATAAAGACATAAACAGGTACATGTTCGAAGACATTCAGATGTGTATGGAAAAAATACATGCTTTTGACAGGCTAATGACTGATCCGGATTTAGATAGTTTTTGGGATAAGGTGCCGCGCAGCGAGCCTGTAGGTCATCAGAAAATTGTTTGCGAGGCTTTAGAGCAAGCGTTTAGCGCTTTGAACCGTGCCCAATTAAACTGGTTGGCCGCTTCAAAGTATAACAATGCTGCGGTTGACCCGTTGCCTAAACGGGAGGCGGTGTAATGGGATTGCATAGTGAACATTGTGTAGGTTGCGGCGTGGGCGTTACTGGTTTTTATTGGCCCGATGTAAATTGGGATTTATGCGTGGAATGTTATAAAATGACAAAAGAAACTGAAGCGGAAAGCCAAGCAGAATATGAAGCCGAAGAAAAAGCGAGATGGTCCGATGTTTTTGCTTAATTGGATTGGCCGCTTGTTATATGGTTCAGATTTTGATGAGTTAAGCCGCCGCGCAAATAAGCCCCGCCGTCGCAGAAAATAATAAAAGTTAAACCCGCTTGCATGGCGGGTTTTCTTTTGTTATAGATATGGGATAAATCTTATATGGGGTAAGACAATGCTTAGAACTGTAGAGACATCACGCGCAAAAAAAACTAAAGGAATAGCCGTTACCTATAGAGCGGGCAACGGGGATAAATTTGGAACGTGCCCGCCGTCATGCGCTTTAAACGATAGCGGCAAGGGCGCAAAAGAAATTGATTGGCAATATTTTGACGCATTGCTTGACGCTGTACCGCGTAAAGGGGTTGCGTTCACTTATACGCATTTTGATTGGGTTGATTGGTTTCGCAAACAAAAACGCGGGATAGATCACCCCAAAGGTAAAACCGTTGTCAATTACTCCGCGGACAATTTACAAGACGCCGCAATTGCTGCGGGCGCGGTTCCTACGGTAACCGTTGTCAGTGAAGCGCAATGGCAGGGAAAAAAATGGTTTTCGTTTGAATTAGAAATTGAATATGCGCGGGATGATGTCCCCAACGAAAAACGCACCGTTGTGAGATGCCCCGCAGAATACCGCGACATATCTTGCGCTCAATGTGGAGACGGCGAGCCGTTTTGCGCTATGTTAAACCGTAAATTTATCATTGGTTTTACTGCGCACGGTCCGAATAAACGCAAGGCGGCGGATGCAACCGCGCAGGGCGGTTGCTATGCCGCGCAAGGTAATTGCCGCATATGGTGGGAAGACACCGCACATAGTGAACAGACAGAAACTGACGGGGAAAAGTTAACGCGCTTTGTTTCTGGCCTGCCTCCGCGTTCAATTGTTCGCCACCATGTTGCGGGGGATATTGGCAAATAAACTTTTTAAAAGTTTTGCCTTGCATAATATGGGAAAATATAAGAG
>Ga0196887_1000302_pt1 | contig 24415 bp, 37 predicted proteins | sample VirMetDEL_Mar_31_FD_169094 | JGI IMG/M metagenome (GOLD analysis project Ga0196887, IMG submission 169094) | Aqueous microbial communities from the Delaware River and Bay under freshwater to marine salinity gradient to study organic matter... | ecosystem: Environmental > Aquatic > Marine >... | reverse complement strand
ATCTCTGGCTGTGTGGCCTATATGTATTTTTTGTCCTCAAACCAATAAAAGGGTTGTGTTGTGTGTCAAACACAAGTAGTTTGTTTGTAGAAAACAAATCAAAGGGAAAAACAAATGGCATACAACGGATGGTCAAACAAAGAAACGTGGCTCGTGGGCGTGTGGTTAGGAGATCATATGCACACGGACCAAGAAGAGGGCATCGAGATCTCTGAAGATTATATCGAGGACTTGGTGGATAATTGCGTCGCTGACTGTGGTGTAAGGGGCGATGGTTTTGTTTCAGATTTATTAAACTGTTCTTTGGGTGAGATTAATTATCTTGAGATAGCTAAACACTATAAGGAGGAAATGTAATGTTAGCGATTGATTGTATGGAAGAGGGGACCATGGTCATAGATTGGAACCCCGAGAGGTACAAGACCAAGGCCAATGCGGCAAAGGGTTTGTACAAGGCATTACGTAAGTGGTGTGAGGATGTTGGGTTTGATCCTGACATCGAGGTTCGTATCGACAACCCCGAGCAAAACGAGGTTCGAGGTTACGGTAGAAATTGGCGTGTTTGTTTTGAGGCAGGGCCGTTCGAGTGGGCGGTTCACGCATCATTGCAGATGCCGTTTTGTAAGTGGGGCTATTGTGAGCCGTACTACAGTTTTGATTTATGCTTTACTGAGTAGGGGGAAGTAATGAGATTATACTATGATCAAAAAGGTAATTGGGCAGGGACCCAATCGGATGCGAAGAAAGCTTTTGGAAAAGACTGGTGGGAGATCGATGTTCCCACCTCGAAGGCCGAGATGCTTGAGTTCTTAAACTTGCACAATTGTTTGCGAGATCCAAACTTGGGTAGCGGTGAGGTTATCCTCGAAGCAGAGCAAGAGATGATCGAGGAGCGTAATGCTCATCCTCAGTCGGGCAGTGCTAATCAAGAGTACCGAGATCCGAGTTCCTATGACGTTCGGGATGTGGTCTTGAACTGTGACCGCAAGCATTTGGGTGCGGCACTGGGCGCGATTATCAGTCGGTTACATGATGAATTGGGGGACGTGTGATGCACGAGTATCATTTTTGTTTTGATAGCGACTACGGTGCTATGTTCGGTACGATTGAGGCCAAGAACGAGAGAGAGTTCTACGAGGTTCTCAGGGAAGATCACAAGCAAGACATTGGTTCGGACGGTCACTTTGACTGTCCGATTACTGGTGATGAGAAATCTTTAGATTGGTAGAAGGGAGAAAAATTATGCCAAATCATTGTTATCAACAGGTCCATATTCAAGGACCGAAAATATTAATACAACAAATTTACGAAAGCATCTGGGTTACGGCTCCAGAAGAAAGGCAGTTCTGTCAGTTGATTGTGCCAATGCCGTTCGAGCAGTGGCTTGCACCAAAGACCAAGTGGGGAGAATACGAGGTCGAGGGTTGGTACGATTGGCGTGTCAATAACTGGGGCACGAAGTGGGATGTTGTCGATGTACAACTCACCGATGAGATTGAAGACGATGAAGACAAGTCCTCGTTCTCGTTCAACTGTTGGACGGCATGGGGTCCACCTGTTCCAGTGTGGGACAAGTTGCATCAGATGGGCATCAAGGTTCACGCCACTTATCAGGACGAGGGTGGTATGTTCGAGGGCGAGTACATCGACGGACAGGATCGCTCATGGGAGCCAGAGTTCGAGGAAGAGGAGGAAGCTCATGCGGTATGAGGTTAGAGTAGAACTATCTGAGACTGTCGAGGCTGACAGTCCTAAAGAGGCACAGCAAAAGTTCATGGAAAACTTTGAGTATGCTGACGTTAAGTATGGAACGTGGCACGTTGAGCCTGATGACGTTGAACCGATGGAGGACGAAGCATGTTAGATGCTCAAGGAATAAAATTTTACATGGAACATTTTGGTCAGTTGAGGGGAGCGGAGATCATAGATTTCAACATGGTTCCTGACAGCTATGACAAGCATAACTCGTGGCCTACGTTCACGATGCGAAAGGGCAAGGACACATTTAATTTCGTGTTGTCCCAAGATGAGGAGGGCAATGGCGGTGGCTTTGCATTTATCGAAGATGCCTAGAAGAGTTAGAGCGACAGCGGACATGGTTTCATTCTTGGAGTGGGTAGGCGATGTGCCCGATGACATTCCAGAGGATGAGATTTGGTATTGGGTCAAGCACAACATCGATGGTGGTGAGTTCTATGAGCCTGACCCTTCGCAAGGGGACTGGATCTGGGGATCGGAAGTAGAGATATTGGAGGATGAAGATGATAGAAGCAAAGATTAAACTTTGGGACGAGAACAAAGTCCCTTTGGGAGAGTTAACTGTTCCGTCTGATAGTGACGGATTCACTACCACTGAGGCTTTTGTTGCAATGTGTTGGGATGCCGCTGATCAACTGGCTTTGACCCTTACTCCTTCAGACGATTGGAAAATGGAAATGACCATTACCTGTGATTTTACAGGAGAGTGGGCAATGGAAAAACGTAAGGAGGTGAGAGATGATAGTTGACGTTCGAAGTCCTGTGTCTGCTTACATCGAACTAAATGGTTTTACTATTTATGTCGAGGTCAGTGAGGCTACAGAAAACAAACCGCAAATAGATTATTGGAAGAAGGGAGAACAAGATGACGGATCGTGAGATGGAAAAGATGTTGGATGAGATATTCCGCAAAGTATTTAAGGAGGATTGGTGATGGGTAAAGTAAAAGCATGGGTCATGGACCGAGAGGATCGAGCCTCTGATCGAGGTGCGGCGGACCGATACTATGGGAGACAGCCAGATCCACGCATTTGGTTGGACAACATAGGCAGGGACGTTGTAGCCGAGGTTGATATGACAGAGGGCGAGGTTGAAGCGTACATGGAGGGGTGGCGCAACGAGGAAGACAGAAAGGATTGGGGCTGATGGTTAAGTGGGATTTATCTAAGCTTGAAGAGAAGTTCATGCCCAAGGACATAGGAGATTTTGTCTGGGCTATATCGGGATTGACCGAGGTTATTGGTGAGAGTTTCACGACTTCAAGTGACGAGGGTCGCATCGTGTCATGGTCGGATGGGTCGGATGGATACTTCCTGATGCTTGTTTTGGATGACCATGGCAAGGCTCGTGCGTTGATACATGATCACGAGGACGCGAAAAAAACCTATGCGGCGATAGGATATTGCCGTTATCATAACATTACAATTGAACTTTCATGGGAAGAGGAGACTTAAAATGTTTAAAGAACTATGGGCAAGGATCAGGAGCAAGCAGCAATCGGGCGCGAAGCTTACGCGCAAGGAGCAGATCCTAGCAGAGTTAAGCCGAGACATTGGCACAGCGAAACAACTTGCGGACAGATCGGGCGTGAAGCTGACGATTGTACGCACGACGTTATCTCAACTGCGTAAGGCAGGGAAGATCAAGGACACGGGAATAGACGCAAAAAAAGAAAGCGTTTGGGAAGTTGTTAGGTAATGATCGAATACTTTACAGCGATGGTGATTGCGTACACGGTACAAGATCATGAGATTGAGACGGCTGTTTGGTTTCGAAGTGAGAAGCACTGTGCTTCGGCTATGAATAGTGGGAGTGCGGATGGGATTTATAACCATCTGTACGACCTCTATGGCAACGACATCATGATGACATGTCAGACGACGGACCGAGTATCGAGATTAATTAGACCTAAACTAAGACCCAACAAGGAGGAGTGATATGGGAAACGAGCAGTTGAGTATGTTCCAAGCTGCACAACTAAAATGGTTGAAGAGACAGGTAGATAATTTGCAGGATGAGAAGGGGCGCAGAGATGCCCGACCTGGGATTGAACGAGAGTTGTGGTCGGCAAGGGATGAGTTAAACGATTACGTTAATCAGTTGAAAAGTATTGGAATACATATACACGGAGGAAGATAAGCATGGGTCGTTGGACAGACTTGCAAAAAGAAATGAACGGGCACAAGCGTAAGCTTGCATATAAAAAACATGAGGTGTCATTGAAGGTGGCACCATGGGAGAAAAAAGATGAAAGTACTAGGAATAGCACAGGTCGAAATGATAAGCGTACTAAGAAAGAAGTTAGAGAAGGTACGGGATGATATAGAATGGGAGGATGCCGATGATCCAAGGATCGAGGGTCTAATTAAAGAAATCAATTACTACAAACAGAAAGAAGAAGAAGGAATACTTTATGAACCAAATTTTTGATTTAAATGAAACGCGACGACAGCAGATAATTATTGAATACCTAACGCCAACTGGTAGTGGGTTTGCTGTTACGCCAAAAGGGGATCAGGTTTTTTTAAACTCACGCCTTGTGACGACTATGAAGGTGCAACCTGGAGATATCTTTGATGCGTTTTTGTTGCCGAACTATCCAGATAAGCGTGAGCAAATACCGTGGAGAGCGATGCGAGTTGAACCTGCACAGGTTGATCTGGACTTATCTCATGTAAAGGACGAAGCTAATCTAAAAAAGATTATAGATTACTTGCAGGGGTTTGACGAGAGCGCACATTTCACCGCAGCGGAACTGGCTGATGCATTAGAAATACCGTTTGGGGTGGTCGAAGACCTCTGTAAAGCAAACCAAGACATCTTCTTTGAGCAAGATAGCTATTGCTTGCACTTGGGGCACAACTAATGTACAATCAAGCCACAACTAAGGAGCAACCAATGGCTAAAAAGAAAGAAGAGCAACGACGTTTTTGTAATATAGCGTTGTTGCCTGAAGATCATGAGAGATTGAAGGAACTTGCAAGTGATGAACAGCGCACCATGACGAGACAGATATCTGTAATCATAAGAAAAGAGTATGAAAAACAGATTGGATCTGTTAGTGTCTAGGCACACTGCTCGAAGGATAAGACCCCAAGCCTGTGGTCTTACAGCCTCGATAACTAGCCCCGCTCCGGCGGGGTCTTTCTTTTCTTGGCTTTGAGTAGGTGCTCTGGTTCTTTCGAATACCCACGGATCTGGGTTACATTATCTCGTTTCATTGCTTTGAGAAAACATGCGACGATCTCTGGTTGTAATCCAGATATCCTGGAGATCTCGTCTGATCCTGTCTTCAGGTTTCGTAGTCCACGTTTGTAGTCTACGACTGCTTCGATTAGATCTTCGTGGGTTTTAGACTTAGCCATTCTCTTACTTCCTCTCCTAATACTTGTGCTCCAATCGATATTTTATTTCGAAGTGCTTCGACAATCTTCTCGTCTATAGTGCCTTCTGATATGAGATCGATATAAGTTACGTTTTTCTTTTGCCCAATACGATGGGCACGATCCTCTGATTGTATGCGTGTCTCCAGGTTGAAGTCGTTAGCATAGTATATCACGAGATCAGCTTCGGTCAAAGTCAGACCGTACCCTGCGGTTGCAGGATTCCCTACAAAAAACTTCAAGTCTTTTGATTGTTGGAAATTAGTTACGATGTCATTGCGTTCATCGTCTGGTGTATCACCGTAGTATGCAGCGGCACTTCCCGCTCCAAACTTTTTGTTTAGCATCTCTGTTATCTGTATGATATCATATCTAAACCTGGACCAGATGATTGCTTTGCCATCGTGTTCTTCGAGGATCTCTTCCAATGCATCCATCCGACGTGAAGGAAAATACCTCATATCACCATCGTCAGTTTTTAGATGTCCCGATAGAACCTGTTGTATCCGTAGCATCTGGGTAATGACAGCCGGAGCAGTCACCATCTCACCATCTTCGAACAGCAACATCGCTTGTCTTTGTAGATCCAGATACATTTTCATTTGTTCACTGGTAAGGGAGACATAACGAGCCGTGTAGATTTTGTCTGGTAGATCCAAACAATCTTTCTTGAGTACACGGAAGCTGAACGAGTCGATCTTCTCTGTCAGTTCGTCTAGGTTTCTGTATCCCACGATCTGTTGAAAAGCGTGGCTACCCATGGTCCGACGTTGAACAACAGCGTACCGACCCTGAAATGAATAGAAGGACTCATGACCCATGAGACCAGGACGAAGGAACTCGGTTTGTGCATAGATGTCCAGTGGACTTTTTGTAATGGGAGATCCTGTTAGCAGTCTTTTGTACTTGAAACCTTTTGCGATTTTGAGTAGAGACTTCGTGCGCTTGGCCTTATGGTTCTTGATAGTAGTTGATTCGTCGATTGCGATACATCCCACAGGCCCTAGCGCACCAGCCATCCATTCTCCGGCGACCTGACCCTTGCGTGTTGAATACGATTCGACATTCATAACAAAGATTGTCAGTCCATCGAATGGATCTTTGACTGATCGCATTTCTTCCTGTTGTTTTTTGTTGGGGGAAGCGACCCATCGGATTACTCGATGTGGCACATCATCTGACATATGCTCTGGTATTTCTTTGGTTACCCAGTTCCGATACACACCCTTTGGCGCGAGTATCAATGCGAACTTTATACGTCCTGCTAGATACAACATTCCCAGGTTATCGAGCAGAACTTTCGATTTCCCTGTACCCATTTCCATAAACAGTGCAAACTCAATCTTGTCCCACCCTTTGGCGAGTGCATCCTCCTGATGCTTAAATGGTTGCATCTTATATTTGTACTTGACAGTCATCACATACCTCCAGTAGAGTCCACAATACGGATGGCGAAATGGTTTGTCAACCGAACCCTGAAGAGGAAACACTTATGGATATATTTGAAGACTTAATTGACGAGGGTGACAAGTTTGCCAGTGTCGATACCGGAACAGGAAAGCAACTCAGTGATCTTGTTCGTCAACTCCGCAGCGTCGAACAAAACATCGAGGATGCAGAGTTAAACTTGAAAGCCTTGAAAGCTGAAAAGCATAGGCTGTCAGTTGAAAACATTCCTGCTTTGATGGATGAGATGGGGGTTGATCGTTTAGATGTGGACGGGGTGTCTGTATCTAGGAAGATGATTGTACATGCTTCTATTCCACAAGACCGCAAGGAAGAAGCCTTTGAATGGCTACGGGATAACGGGCTAGACGACATCATCAAGAACGATGTGACCTGTTCGTTTGGCAAAGGCGAAGACAACATAGCAGGGGACGTCGTTGGCCTCCTGCATGAGAAGGGTTTTGATCCGAAGACCAAGACCCACGTTCACCCATCTACACTCAAGGCGTTTGTTAAGGAACGCATCGTTGATGGTAAACCAATCGACCTCGATATGTTCGGGGCATTCATAGCTAACGCAGCTGAAATCAGGAGGAAAGCATAATGGCGACCGCAGTAGCAAAAGCAAAAAGTGCAGAGTTAAGCACCGAAGTACTAGACGATATCTTCGATACCGCCGGAGATGGCGCATCATTCGATAGCAGTGAGATGCAGATACCGTTTGTTCGGATCTTGCAACCCATGTCACCGCAACTCAAGAAAGGCAAAGCCGAACACATTGAGGGTGCATCACAAGGGGACATCTTTAACAATGTCACTGGTCAGTATTGGGAAGGATCAAACGGCATTGTAGTTATACCGTGTTTTCAAACCACTAAGTATCTTGAGTTCATACCAAGAGAGCAAGGTGGTGGGTTCCAGGGTGAACTAGCCGCCAACGATCCAATGGTTACCAGTGCAAAGCGAGAGGGATCTAAAGAAGTTCTGTCCAACGGCAACGATTTGGTGAAGTCTGATCAGCATTATTGCTTGATTGTATCGGACGACGGAACATTTCAACCTGTTGTGATAGACATGAAGTCTAGCCAGTTGAAGGTCAGCCGACGTTGGAAGACACAGATTGCCATGCAAAAGATCAAGAACCCAAAGACGGAGCAACTTGTTACTCCTGCGGTGTACGCTACGATGTGGAAAATATTTGCCATTGAAGAGTCTAATGACAAGGGTGATTATTTCAACTATCAAGTAGCGAAAGAAAGCTTGGTTAGTAGCCGTGATCTGTTGGTGGAAGCAAAGGCTTTCAGAGAATCGGTACAAGCGGGAGAGGTTAAGGCACAATCAGAGCCAGTCGATCCTGTTAGCGACGACGAAATACCCTTTTAAAAACTTGGCACGGTAAGTTTTCTCAAAAAGATTTACCGTGTCTTTCACCTAACAGGAGCCAAGCATGTCATTAGCAGACGAAATGCTTGCGGCCTTCGAGGGTTCGAAGGTTGCACATGGTACAACTACAGTGGGTCGGATTGGCAGAAATGGTAAGGCCGATGCTGACAGTAGGATTGTACGGCAAGCATTAACAGTTAAGATTATGCAAGGACACATTGATGGTGAGCAGGGGGTCGGGGCTATCCCGATCAATGAGGAAAACAAATGTAGGTGGGGTGCCTTGGACATAGATATCTATGACCTGGATCACAACGAACTACAGCGTCGAATACAGAAACTAAAGCTACCGTTGCTGCATTGCAGATCGAAGTCTGGCGGTGCACATTTGTATCTGTTCTTAAAAGAGTACGAACAGGCAAAGGTTGTGCGAGAGTATCTGCTAGAGATGGCAGTTGCTATTGGGCACAGTGGCTGTGAGATCTTCCCGAAGCAGGACATTATCCTAGCGGACAGGGGCGACGTAGGTAACTTCATAAACTTGCCATACTTCAGTGCGGAATTGCCACAAAGATATTGCTTCAACGAAAAGGTTGAGGCCATGGAGATTGAGGACTTCCTCAAAGCCATAGAGAAATCCAAGATCCATGTTTCGGAACTGGAGGGGCTGAGATCCAAGAACAACAAGCCGAGGAAACTATTGTCGGATGCTCCGCCATGTCTTCAGCATTTGTTTCGTGATGGCCCGTCTGGTGAGGATCGCAACAAGAAACTGTTTATGCTTGGTGTGTATTGTCGGATGAAGCATGGGGACAATTGGAAAGCTGAGATGGAGACAATGAACCAACAGTTGTTTTCTCCACCGCTAGAAGCCAAAGAAGTCTTAGGATTACAGAAGAGTTTAGATAAGAAAGAATATTTTTATACGTGCGAACAGGAACCGTTCAAGAGTTACTGTGATAAAGAACTCTGCATGTCCATGAAGTTTGGTATCGGGGACACAGGATCTGACATAGAAGTACAAAACTTGATGATTATTAAGTCTGAACCCAGGCTATACTTTCTTACAGTGGCGGGACAACGTATCCAATTAAACACGGAACAGCTTCAGAACCAAACGCTATTTCAACGTGCTTGTATGGAACAAGCGCAAGTTGTACCACCTTTAATGAGACCAAAAACTTGGCAAGCTTTGCTTCAAAAACTAATGATAGAGTCTACCTCACAAGAAGTACCAGAAGAACTAACAGTTAGCGGTGAGTTTAAAGCATTGCTCAAAGCATACTGTACAAGTCGTATCAGAGCGTTGCACCCAGAAGAACTGTTACAGGGTAAACCATGGACAGATAACCAAGGGTATACATCGTTTACCATGGTAGGTCTGACAGAGTTTTTGTACAACCGTAGGTTTACTGCTTTTACAAGGGCACAGATCCAAGAGCAGCTGAAGAAATTAAATGATGACCGAGAATGTCATGGTCATAAAGCAATAACTAAGGAAGATGGATCAAGAACCACCGTTCGTGTGTGGTGGGTTCCGGCATTTGAGAACGATGAGGTAGCAATACCTATAAAGGAGATGGACAATGAAATACCGTTCTAATTTTTTGAAGGCCAAGGATGTGGCTGACTGGCTCGATGTATCCGAGTCCGCCATATACAAGTGGGTAAACGAGGGAAACTTTCCAAAGCCATACAAGTTTGGCAGTGGGGATGCTCAGAGATCTGCCAGTCGTTGGAGTAGACAGGACATTGACGAGTGGTTAGAAGGTCGTCGTACCGATGATTGATAATGCTACGCTGATCTTGGGACCTCCAGGTTGCGGCAAGACTTATACTTTGATTGAACGAGTACAGGCAAAGCTTGAAGAAGGTGTGCATCCTTCGCGAATTGGTGTGGTCTCCTTTACCACCAAGGCGATAGGTGAGTTTGTTGATCGAGCCTGTGCCAAATTCAGTTTAACCAAGCAAGACTTTCCACACTTCAAGACTCTACATGCAACTGGGTATCATGGGTTGGGCCTATCCCAAGGAGACGTGTTGAGCCGTCAGGATTTTCAAAGACTAGGGAAGATGCTTGCATTGGACTTCGACGGTGCAGATAACACCTCAATGAACGACGGTATCGTTATGCCGATCGTGAAAGGATCAGGAGCCAAGTACTTACAGATCATTATGCGGTCGGTCTATCGGATGTCTGACTTGGACTTTGAGTTTAACTACGAGGACGATCACGACCTAAGTTTCTCCAAGCTTGTGCAGATTGAAAAGCAATTGCTTGAGTACAAGTCCAAAACCAATCGTGTAGATTTCTCCGACATGATTGCCAAGTACATAGATATAGCAGAGCCACCGAACTTAGATCTTCTGATTGTCGATGAAGCCCAAGATCTTACACCATTACAATGGGAGATGGTGAAGAAGATGTCCGAACATGCGGACGAGGTATTGATTGCGGGGGATGATGATCAGGCTATCCACCGTTGGACTTCTGTAAACGTCGATGACTTCATCAACTGCACAGATAGGGTTGAGGTACTCAATCAGTCGTATCGCTTACCACGGAGCGTCTGGGAACTTTCTATGGACATCTCACACCGTATACCAGGTAGACTGGAGAAAGAGTTCTATCCAAAACAAGAAGAGGGCAGAGTTACGAGGGTCATGAGCCTGTGGGCATTGCCGTTGGATCGAGGTTCATGGACAATCATGGCAAGAACCAACTCGTTTGTGAACGACATAGCAGAGTTCTTGGAGCAGAATGAATACTTCTATAGCCGTAAGGGTCGGTGGTCTGTTCCAGAAAAGAAACTAGAGGCTATGTCTGTGTGGAAGGATATCAGTAGCGGTAAAGGTGTGTATGTTGGTAGGGTTAGGAAGATGTATGAGATGGTGCCCAAAGTAGGAAAGGGAGCGGTCGTTAAACGTGGATCTATAAAACTGTTGGATGCGGCTGGCCCAGACGAACTGTTGACCTATGACAAACTGGTCAGGGAGTTTGGTTTATTAGCCCCGATCAGTACAGATCAAACAGATATCATACGTTTATCGGATGAAGAAAAGATTTACATTAGATCAGTTGAGCGTAGGGGTGAGAGCATATACAAAGAACCAAGGATCAAGATCTCTACGATCCATGCCATGAAGGGTGGTGAGGATGACAACGTAGCGGTATACTTGGGATCTACCAAATCATGTGTAGAGGGCAAACACCCAGAGGATGAAGACAGGATATTTTATGTGGCAGTAACTCGTGCCAAGCAGAATCTCTACCTTATAGAGTCAGACAAGAAGTACAGGTACGAGATATGAAACTACCCGATGGCAATGTTCTTATTAGTTTCAGTGGTGGTCGTACCTCTGGGTATATGTTGCATAGGATACTGGAAGCAAACGGAGATCTACCTGATCGAGTGAAGGTTTTGTTTGCTAACACTGGACGTGAAATGCCAGGGACATTGGACTTTGTACACAACGTAGAGAAAAACTGGGGCGTAGACATTACATGGCTTGAGTATTCGAGGGCACCATCCAACCGATACCAGAATGGCAAGGCACATTTTGAGACTGTTAGTTGGGACTCCGCAGCGCGAGAGGGAGAGCCGTTTGACAAGTACCTATCGTTCAACATGCTACCAAATGTATTCCGTAGATCCTGCACTCAAGAGTTAAAGGTCAAGACTATGCGGCGGTATCTCCTGTCTATCGAATGGGAACACTGGACAAACACCGTAGGTATCAGAGCAGACGAAGCCAAGCGGGTAAAACCAAGTAAGGATAAACGGTGGGACAACTGGTTTCCACTGGCAGATGCAGGGGTCACGAAGCAGGATGTTATGTTCTTCTGGAAACAGCATGGGTTTGATTTAAAGATTACCCCAGGATCAGGAAACTGTGACGGTTGTTTCTTGAAAAGCGAAGCGACACTGGCGGCTATGTGGCGTGAGTATCCAGACCGCATGAAGTGGTGGCAAAACTGGGAAGAAACAAAGGACAGATCATTCCATGATGTACGCACGTACAAAGAACTGGGAGAGTTTGTAGGCAGACAGGGGGATTGGATCTTTGATGACGAAGCTTTCCTCTGTCAAAAAGATGAGGGAGAATGTACAGGATGAAACGCAACGACTATCTAGATACAGCGAAAGAACTGATCAACGGTAACAGAGCAAAAGACTATGGAGATGCGAAGGATAACTTCGACCGAATAGCAACTGGTTGGAATGTAATAGTACAGGACGCATTCACAACACATAATAAAATAACAGCAAAGCATGTGGCTCTGATGATGGACTGGGTGAAGACCTGTCGATTGTTAGAGACCATCGACCACAAAGATTCGTGGATCGACAAGTGCGGATATTCAGCATTGGGAGCAGAGTTTGAAGATGAATCAAGGTAATCTATTTGAGAAAGATCATGTTATTGCAAAGCAGATGAACCAAGGAAAGGAACTAACGTGGAACATTCCATCAGAGTTTCCTGACCTTACAAAGTATAAACAGATCGCAATCGATCTAGAAACATGTGATCCAAACCTGACGACGTTAGGCCCAGGATGGGTTCGTAAAGATGGATACGTTGTAGGTATAGCCGTAGCCGCAGGAGATTGGCAGGGTTACTTCCCGATCCGGCACGAGAACGGTCACAACATGGATGCAAGGATCGCGCTCAAGTGGCTACAGAAACAGATGGCAACACCCGACATAGATAAGATCATGCACAATGCTACTTACGATCTGGGTTGGTTACGTGCCGAGGGCATAAAGGTTGAAGGGCGCATCATCGATACCATGATTACAGGGGCGGTGGTTGATGAGAACCGTTGGTCATACAGCCTAAACAATCTAGGTCGTGATTACCTCGATGAACGAAAAGATGAGAAGTTACTCCGTGTATCAGCAGCAGAGTGGGGCTTCGATCCCAAAGCAGAGATGTACAGGCTACCGCCTGAGTCTGTAGGACGGTATGCTGAACAGGATGCAGGGATGACCCTGCGTTTGTGGGAACGCCTGAAGATAGAACTGGATAAGCAAGACCTTTGGAACATCTGGAACTTAGAGACAAGCCTGATCCCGATGATGTGTGACATGCGCCAGTTGGGTGTGCGTGTGGATCTGGATAAAGCAGGGCAAGCTAAGAAACTTCTCAAGACTAAATCCAAACAAATCAAGGACGAGATATTTAAACAAACTCAAATCAAGATTGAGCCATGGGCAGCGGCATCAGTAGCCGCAGTGTTTGAGGAGTTAAACCTAGCATACCCTAAGACTGACGCAGGTTCCCCCTCATTCACCAAACAGTATCTCAACACCCATCAGCACCCTATTGCACAAATGATCGTCAGGCTACGTGAATTTGACAAGGCTGATAGCACCTTCATTGAAACAATTATGAAGCATGAGCACAAGGGTCGTATCCATTGCGAGTTCCATCAGCTTCGTTCCGATGACGGTGGGACTGTAACTGGGCGATTCTCGTCGTCCAATCCAAACTTACAGCAGATTCCTGCACGAGATCCAGAAATTAAGAAGATGATACGTGGCCTGTTTATACCAGAAGAAGGAACCAAGTGGGGATCGTTTGACTATTCGAGCCAAGAGCCGAGGTTACTGGTGCACTTTGCGGCAAGCCTGAAGGGAGATTTCAGACACCCCATCGTTGATAAGATTGTTGATGAATACCACAGCGGTGATGTGGATCTGCACCAGATGGTGGCGGACATAGCAGGGATTAAACGTAAAGAAGCAAAGGTCGTGAACCTGGGTATCATGTACGGTATGGGTAAAGGTAAACTCGCCGCACAGCTAGATATCTCAACCGATGAAGCAGGGGAACTATTAGCAACACACCGTGAGAAGGTGCCGTTTGTTAAAGGCCTTGCAGACTTGGCTAGTAAACAGGCGTCAAACACAGGACAGGTTCGCACAATACTAGGTCGTCGTTGTCGTTTCCACCTGTGGGAGCCAAGGACATTTGGATACAAGAAGCCGTTGCCCTATGAAGATGCCATGAAAGAATATGGTCAGCCCTTGAGAAGAGCCTTTACTTACAAGGCATTAAACAAATTAATCCAAGGATCAGCAGCCGACCAAACTAAAAAGGCGATGCTTGATTGTTACAACGAGGGACTTTTACCTATGCTCACGGTTCATGATGAGTTATGCTTTTCAGTAGAGGGTGACGACCAAGCTCACAACATCAAGCACATAATGGAAAATGGGTTGTCGGATGTCTTGAAAGTCCCCTCTAAAGTAGACGACGAACTCAAGGACAACTGGGGAGAAATCGAGTGATAGACCCTGATATGAAAACACTTGGACTGAGAGACATGCATCCAATGCAGGTCGAATCACTCATGGACTTTGTGGGTTGGGCCATTGACCTAGCTGTACTGGTCGGTGATGAAGATCTCCTAAAGGAAACAGAGGGATCGGCTGACGAACTGGTTAGAATGTTCGGAGGCAAGGGCGTTAGGATTGAGATTGAGAACTAGTCTGTACTGCTTCTGAAGATCTCTAGATCTCTTAAAGCAGAAATTGGATTGCTTGCTGTGCCCAGTATAGTTCTGGTTTTATCTTCAACTTGCTTTGGCGTCACAGGCTTTGATGAGGTCGCAGGTTGTTGGAGTAAATCGTTAAATATTCCAGAAGAAGTTGTTACGGGGGCCTCTGGTGTAACATTCTGTTGGAGTAAATCATCAAACAAACCAGAAGAAGAAGCTGGTGCAACTCTTTCCTCTGTTGCGGGTTCGGTATCTCCTATTATTGGAGTGTTCATAAATGTTCGTCGCAGTTTGTTAATTTCCCCTACAGGAACTCTCCGTAAAATTCTATTTTCTTTTTTTACATTTACTTCATTGGAAACTTCACGAATTAAATCTCTACTAACCTTTATGGGAGTGTATCGGTTGTTAAGAATGTCACGGACTTCTCTTGAAGAAACACCTGTGCCTTTGAAAGCTTGAGTTATCTCACGTACACTCATGCCAGCAGCTTGTGCTTTTAACATCTTATCTCTAAGTTCTGCTTGATGTCTGCGACGTGCTTCGTTAGCTTTTACATATGCTTCTAAAATATCGTTAACGTCTGCGTCATTATCGTCGGCTACTTTAGTAAAGATCTGAACGGCACTGGATCTATTAGCAGAATACTCACCTCCAGCATATCCGAGACTACGATCTACTTTGAGTCTCATGGGTCGAACACCAATGAGCATGGTGCCAGCTTCTTCAGCTATGGTGTAAGGGTCTCCGTCTCTTGAAGGTAAATCAGTTACAGCACGAGTAGCACGACCTGGAACAAACTGACCACCCTTGATTGTTGTAAACTGATCAATAATTCCAGGCATAAAAGCCCCAGTTACGTGTACCAAGGATTTAGATATTTTGTCACCCCACATCTCCCCTGTCTCGTAGATCTCAGCCCCTGTCTGTGTTTTACCGTCTCGTATTGTTACGTCGATAACTCTCTCAGCCGCTAGGCCTTCTGAAGCAAATGGTTCTGCAAACTTCTTAAAACCTTCCCACGTTGCAGAGAAGATCTGTTCTGCTTCGTTAGCTCCGACTTCACCCTTCTCTCCATACACCTGCAATGCGGCGCGAGCAGGGGCAAGCATGAACTCATACGGTAGCATGTAAGACAAATCTGCATAATCTGCCTGTCCATTTTTAAGTTTGTCTAGATACATAAGGGTATTACCCTTAGTCCAGTAAGCACTGTTCTCTTCAAGAAGTGCTTCTTCTTCTGGTGTCACTTCAAGGATCGTGTGTGCAGCGTCACGCATAGCCAGCGGAGCAACCTGTGCCATGGAAATATACCCTGTTAGACGTTGAGCACCTATGCCTCGAACCTGACGTGCAATCCTGTTTGCATTCTGTACTCCTAACTCATCTATCATCTGTTGAGTAGGTTTAAATCCCATCTCTTTGACAGCACGATTAACAATGTTGCCTGTTGTACGGATAATCTCAGCAGGGAAAGCCATGAAGTTACCAACGACGGGTATACGGCGCAAAGCTTTGATGGCTTCAGGAACCATGGAGTATGTGGGCATGGTTTGTTTCACTAGGTCGATAGCAAACAAATCCCCAAACTCTGTACCTGCGATTGATCTGGATCTTTGTGCAAGACCAGAAGCAACTAAAGCATCCTGAACAGCGGGAGACACATTGTCTATGTCTATTCCACCCTTACGAAGAGCGGCACCATACCTTGCTTTTTCTCCCAGAACACCGACCACCTTCCAGTAATCGTCACCCAATCCGTATGTCTTCTCCATGAAACGAACAGGTGCACCAAGTTTAGATTGTCGAAAAGCATTACCTGCTTTGTTAAGTCGTGCAGACACACCCAGTTCAGTTTGCTCTTGCAACAATCGGCGCATCTCGTTGATCTGTATGTTCTGACCAATCGCTCCTTCGTCCGCCATTGATCGTAGCAACTTGAACTGCTCTGGACTTTCAAGGGCGTTGGAAACCAGAACGTCTGCACTTTCAAACAGTCCTAAGTTCCTGCCCAACAAACCATTTGCCCCTACGACAAACGTGTTGGACAAAAAGTTTCTGACTTGTGACAAGGGGTTGAGCACAGTCTTGGTCATCTGTGATAGACCCTTGAGTTGTAGCGATACAGCCAAAGCTTCTTGGACCGAGGAGCTTGATCTCATGGGTGTGGTCAAAGAATTATATATTTCTCCGGGAATAAAATCACCAGACAAAGATCCAAATTTACCACCGAAGGCTCTCTCTGGGTTTAACTCTCCGGCTCTTACATATCCGAAGCCCTCTAATTGTGCGACCATCTGATCCGTTAGGTTGTTACCATCAATGATGGGACGCTGACCTTGTCTCAATGCAGGTAATCCATCTTGAAAGGTTGTTTTACCAAGAGATCTCGCAACCTCACCATACAATCTTTGTGCAGCTACGGTGTTGGATGTATCGTTTACTGTGCGTAGAAATGCTTCTTTCGGATCACGTATTACACCCATCATTTCTTGTAGTAGAGGGGCTTCGTCTAAAATCCTTGAACGATCTTTCAACATTCCGTCAGCTAGGTTAAAGAGATTACCACGAGTTTCTGTTCGAACTTTCTTGCCGCCTTCAACTAAGTACTTGATATGTTGCGGTGCGTCAGGAGCGAGTTCCCCCATAGCTAAACGTGCTCGATCAAACTGTTCATCAATAAACAGTTCCGCTGCGGCTCGTGGATCATCTACAATCATATCTCCATCTGCAACGTTTCTACCTGCGGTTATTGCCGCCTGTACCCGTGCGTTTCTGTTACGGAAAGCTTGTTCTGTTTCAGCCAGAGCCGCATCATAATTTGGCATTTCTCGTACGGGTGCACCTCTAAACTTTTCTGGGCGAAGATTTATTTCGTACAGTCTTCGTATGTATGTAGCTTGGTTCTGGTCAAACAAACCTTGAAGACGGTCTATTTCTTCTCTGGGTAAGTTAGATTCTTCTATCGACTCACGAAACATACTGCTCAGATCGGTAATCTGATCCCGCATTTTGTCTGTAGCATTTTTTACTTTAGTTCCGTACTCCGAAACAAACCTTTCGGGAGACATCAAAAGAGCACCATCGGCTCCGCGTTCACCCGTCATATAATCAAACGTGTCGTTGTAAGTTCGTTGGATACGTTCCTGTCCTGAACGAAACAAACCTCTAACGCCTTGAAACTTTATTAAACTACGGACGGCTTTATCGTACTCGCGTATGGTTTCACTAGCCATTTTTTCTTGGCCTTCAGTCATACCTTCAGCGGTTCTAAGAGCCGTCATAATCTCGTTTGGAGCCAAGCCATCAGGGGTTAAATACTTTTTAACCCGTGGTCCGATGACCGGGGCTTGGAGAATCTTGTCTCCCATATAATCGAACGTATTGGATAGACCTCGTGCTAGGGCTGGCACACCTGGAACTTGTCCTATGCCTTTGATTGTTGCACCCACCACAGGCAGAACAACCTCTGCACCTAAGTTAAATCCTGCTCCTTCAAGGCCAAGACGAAACTTATTTCTGAGACGTACCCCTGTTAATTCTTTTCCTGTTAGACCCTCTTCGTCCTCTGTTCGAAGAAACTCAGGCATCGCATCCCAACTATCTGCAAGGGTGGTCATTGAGCTTGGTGAAACAAGCACATCAGCTACGCCTGTGCCGACTGTTGTTAAAGCGGCACGACCTGCCCGTGTTCCTGTCAGAGCCGCAGGAGCTTTCTCGCCAAACTTAACAGCGGATCTCCCTATTATTGTTCTAGTTTTTGGTGCCGCCGTTCCCGCCAGTAAAGCTTTACGTGCCTTGTCTGCCTTGGATACCCAGCTAAATACACCGAGTCCAGGTGTAGCATACGTGGCAATAGTTTCTGCAACCTTACCAGCCGCACGATCTGGTCGTAATCCGGTGGCATCTTTGAGGGATTCAAACGCCTCAGTCGTTGCTTCTTGGGCACCCTCAACTCCAGCAGCTTCTACAGGTATAGCACCAAGTTCCGAGAGTCCTTGTGCAATGTTAACTAAACCTGCACCAACACCTCGACCTATAGAACCAACGACCGTTTGGTCAGTTTCTGGTTTAGTTTCTGGCTCTATTAAATCATCGAAAAGGCCAGTCCCAGATTCAACTTTAGTTGACGGTTCAGCCTGTTCAAGTAGGTCATCGAAAAGTCCCGTCACGTTATAATCCTTCGGTGTTGTAACCTTTTTTCTTCAGTACTTCTATTACTTTATCTTTCAACTCAGGACGTTGTTCTATTACCCTTTTAGCGTCCGCTATGGCCTCTTCTTGTGTTACAATCACAGGTTCAGCGTCTGCAATTTCTACTACTTGATCAAGATATTTATTTACTTTGTCGGGATCTGGCGTTGTATCATCATCGCCAAGTAAACCAGGATAATCAAATGGAGACTTGTAGATAAGTTCTTTTATTCTACTTCTTTCCCTTTCGGCAGTATACTTATCAGTACTAGATGCACTAGCTCGTACCTTTGCAATCTGAAGATCTCTTCCAAACTTCCTAGTTGCTCTGTCATCTGCTAACACTTCACCAAGTGCTGTGAATCCTAATTTATCTTTCCGAGCTTGACGTGTCGCTTGATTTTCTGAAAACTTTTTAGCTCCTTGTGCCAATCCTTCAGCAATATTAACCAAAGCTTTAGAACTCTGACCAGAAGCAATTTGAAAACCTATACCAGCCATAGTTAACCAGAACTGTTTTTTCTCATCCTCGTCACTGTAACCCACCAATTCAGACATCATTTCCTGCATAGACTGAACTCGTTCTTTAAGTCCCATGTTAGATGTATCTACGCCAACCGATTGTAACAAAGCTGAAGAGGCAACAGAGTTAGCGTTTCCACCATCTGGCTTTTTTACTTCTTCGTTAACCTTTTTTTCTACATTATTTATTTGTTCCTTAGTGGGATTTATGTATACATCTTCTATTGGAGTAAAACCTCGATTACCTGGTTTAACTTCTTTTGTTTTGGGATCATCTTTTAACTTTTTCTTCTCTTCTTCAACGACTTCTGGCGCGTCTTTAGGGTATGGGTAACCCTCAGTTGGAGGCAACATAAAGTTGTCCCCTGATAAAGTAGAACCACTTTCATCTTGCCCCTCAAGATTGCCACCAATGGCTGGCCCAGTGAAGGACTCCACCGCCGCGTCAATATCACTTTGATATGGATTAGGCGGGTTGTTTGTTGTATCTGGTTTAAAAGGAGTTGTTACTTTATCTATTCCTGCTTCAATTAATTTTACCATTGGATTTTCATCATCAGGAGTGGCTATAGAGGGAAGTCCATCGCGTCTAATCTGATCCGCAAGCTCACCCCTAAAAAATTTATCTTTTGCTTTTCGTGAATCTGGAATCTTGGGGAAACCACTGCCAATACCTGCTTCGTTTTCTGTAATAGGTGCGGATTCTAGCTTTGGAGGTAACAGACCTCCGGTGTCCAAGGGAACACCCAAAAGATTATCTGGCGTGTATTGTATAGCTCTTTCAATTCTTAAAGGCTGATCAACCTGCATAATACCAGTAAACCCCTTTTCATTCATGTCCTTCCCAACTCGCCTGTTAATCATGTCTATGGCTTCACCACGAGTGTTGGCTCCAATCGTTGGGCCATCTAGGTCAACCCCCTCAGACCGTACTTCCCGTATTAACTCAGCTTGCGCTGGGTCAGTTGGATCAAGAGGAACTCCACTTACTCTTGGTACAATTTGACCATCCGCCTTAACATCATAGAGACCCGCACCCATCAGTACAGTTTTTACTACCGCTGACCCTCCATTAGCAAACGTTTGCGCTGTACCCAACAACTCTGGAGAAGATGCAATTATACCGCCCATGTTCGCCAGTCTTCGACGAGCATTTCGATTAGCAAACAATTTGCGGTTCATTACATTCATGTCTAACCTCCAAACATTCCGGACTTGCCAAGACTATAGAGTCCCATACCGAGGCCACCAATCTGTGACAACATGCTAGGATCTGAAGACTGCTGCGATGTAAACGTACTCTGAGACGTTGGCATACCTTGGAATATATCTGAGTAAAATCCAAGTTGCTGATACGGCTGCATGACATTCTGATACTGTGTCTGTCTTGCCGCGTCCAGTTCTCTCTGACGTTGTTGCTGTTCCTGACCACCAAGAGAGGAAAGCATATTGATGTCGTTGATGTTCATGCCTTGGAACGCCTCGCCAAGTTTGGCCTGTTGCATACCCAAGCTACCCAGACCTTGTGCCGCCGCCTGTGCTCTTTGTAACTGCTGTTGCTGTGCTTGAGCAAAACCTTGTTGTCTTAATCCAGCCGATGTTCGAGCTTGTTGATCCAAGATGTTACGTCCGATCTCCGCTCGTTCAATACCCTCACGAGATCCACCAAAGGCTCCCGCTCCAACGGCACGAGCCGCCGCTTGGTTCTGTTGCATCTGCCCAGCGCGGTTTATGTCCTGCATAGACTGATCAATAACAGCCTGATTATATGGATTCATATACGCCATCGCAGCGTTTGGATCTAATAAGCTCTCTGTTGCGGCAATACCCGCACCTGTGGCTTGCTCACCTGCCTGTAACATAGGCATATATGATCCAATGCCTTGTGTTGCTAAGTTGGTAGCTTGCTGCTGTATAGGTGTACGACCAGCCGTCTGATAAGAAGGTAAGGTGTAAGCTTGTTTGCCCAGAGCCTGTGCCCGTTGCATAATCTCTTGTAGATATTGTTTCTGGTATTCGGGTAAGTCCGCTATCTGTGTGGTTGTTGTTTCTGCCATAGTCTTACCCTTCTATGCTGTTTGCACTTCAGCGTACATTCTTGCCGCTTCTGCACCACGGCTACCGTTAGGTGCATTACCCAATCTCATACCCGCTCTTTCTATGTTACCATCTGGATCTAAATTCTCTAAGTCTTTTCCTGAAAAAATAACTTCACCGTTAGATACTAAAATCTCTTCTACCATATTACCGTTCTGCATAATACCACCAGGTATTGAATCACTGGTCACGGTCCCAGGACCTTGGATCAATCCTCCAATACCAGACTCCATCATACCACCAGTTGCTGCTGTCAGTGTGTATGGACTAGAAACTACGGGTTGTTTAGCAATTCGTTTTTCAAAATCACGGTCGTATGCATCTCTTTCTTCTTCTGTATCGAATTGAGGTGCTACCCCTGTTTCAGGATCTGTGTATCGAGATTTAAATAAATTCTTTAATGGATCTGTGGTTTCAGGAGCCGCATTAAACCTTGCAAGTTTCTCTTCTGCGCTTTCGCCGCCAGTGCCTTTTGGTTTTAACGCCTTACTGAGAACGGCACCACCAATTAACCCAGGTAAAAGCCCACCTAAACCCGCACCAAACAACTTAGGTAAGAGAGCCTTACCTACTAGGCTACCTATTATACCTCCAAGAAAATAACCTTGCTTGTTTTGAACCATTAACCTGAGCCTCCTGAAATCTGTTCAGGCATTGTTACTACAATAGTTGTACTGCGCTTTTCGCTTCCTGTCCATGACTCACCACAATCTGGGCAGTTGCCATCTGGATAAGAAGCAATTTCTTCTGGCGTGTCCACTGCATTATTACAGTTTACACATTCCACTGTATCAGAACTTGAAGAAGGTTTCCACCTGCTTCCGTCTGGCATAATAAGTATGTCTGTCATGTTATCACCACCGTTACTGTTCCTACTGCTGTTGCAGCCTGAGAGGAACCTGAAAATACATCACCTGCACGTTTGATTTTTACAAACCCATTGGCCTCGTACAAGTCTCCTACCTCTAATATATTCGCCGCACCCACTGTCGGCATGTTTGGAATGTTTACAATTGGGTTACGTGACTCATCAATAAAGTTGTCCAAGGACCGAGCTAATTGATTCACATATGCAGAGTCATACTGAGGTGGGGCAATCGGAATGATAGATCGAATAATCTTTTTACTCATCGACGACCGTCCGGTCTTGCATCTAATCTAGGTGCGCCCAGTCTCCATTTAACTCCTGTTGTATCGCTCTCAACCTTTAGATTAACTTGTCGTCCGCGCAATCTCATTTGAACTTGGTCCGTATAATTGTCCGTTCCTGAAACAACAGACGAACGAACCACATCGCCGCTTACGCTACCTTGACCCGCTGCGCTACCACTAAAGTTTCGTGCGCCCATACTAAATGTAACCTGTGGTGTTGTTGCCGTAGACGACTCAAAGTTTAAATCCGGAAGCACCCTGTTAATTAACATGAACTGTTGCCCGTCGCCAATGTCGAAGTCCGAAGACTGAATAAAAGCATTGACAGGTATAGCAGGAGTCTGACTTCCATCATCCAAACCAAACTCGTGGTTGTAAAGAATGCCGTCTGTTCCTGGAGCCTGTGGATATAATCTAGAACCCGAAGCCCTGTCGTTCCAAGCTGTTCTTGCAAGAGTACCGTAATACCAAGTCTTTTCTAGGTAATTGTAAATTACATACCGATCCACCTCGGTGCTCCCTGCGGAACAGTAATACCACCAAACCTCTGAGTTGCTCGATAGGCTCCCAGCAAAGAACTTAAATGACTGCTGTCGGTTAATGTCATCAAACACATACTGTCGAACACTACACGGTAGAGGATTTATTCGACCATCATACATGTAAAAGTTTTCCTGACCCATCCAGAATACTAAATCGTTTACACTAATAGCCGTATTAGGCCCTGCAATACGAACGTTTGTACCTATGATTGCTGTACCAAACGTATACGGAGGCCCGATAAATTGTACGCTGTGCAAACTGTTTTCTGTAAATACAAGAATTTGTCGCGTTGTTCGAATGGCTGTAACAATCTCAGATCCTTGAGATAACCTAAGATCCCCCGCCGTGTTTGTAGCTGTAGGAGTCCAATCCAGAACGCTTTCTTGACTAGACCAACGAATTAACAATGGATCAAATGTGGCACTGCCTAAAGGGTTAGACCCAAAACACAGGACGTGTCTGTCTGTATCAGATACCATGACTCTTCGAACAGTCGTTGGAACGTTAGACGCCCCAGATACAGTGCTTAACTCCGCCAATCTAGTAGTCTTACCGTTTGTGGCATCCCAGTAATAAAGGCTTCCATCCACTAAGTTAGCCACAAGATCCTCGCCCCACGAGTCAGAAAACCAAAGACGTAAATTTTGCCCAGCTAACGACCCTGCGCCAGATCCCCAAGTAAAACGGCCCCAAGTTCCTGCACTCCAACCATTACCTAATAGCGTTGTATCAAGGCCAATGCTTATTTCCATAGCGGCTGTAACAGAACCACCCCCACCAGCAGTTGAACCAGAGGATGCTGCCCCACCTGTGTTTACAGTGAAAGAGTTGCCCGAAGATGCTACAGTTAATATCTCAAAGTTTTGGTTTATTTGAGCAGCAGTTATTCCATCTACAGCAGTGGCTCCAGCCAATGTAACAAAGTCCCCCACATCAGATCCGTGAGAGGTTGCTGTTACTGTAATTGTTCCAGAACCCGCCGCTCCTGTTGTGATGGGATTAGATCCGAGGGTCAAGGTCGTGCGAAGCGGGGTTATATCGTTATATGTACCACCGTCCTCCAGGTATGCTTTCTTGTGCGTACCCATAAACAAGAAGTTATCGGAGGCTAGTGTCACAAAGTCTAGCATATTGCGACAGCTACCCTCAAAGGTTGTCGTCGCTACTCGGTCCCACCCACCAATGCGCTCCACATAGCCAGACTTAAAACGGATTTTATCTCCGTCAAACCAACCACCTTCGTTAGAGTAGTTGGTGCCCTCTCGGTTGATTCCCGGCTTGAACTGGAGCTTGCTTAGTGGCATGTAACATTACTCCGCTGCTTGGATCTCGTTGCCGTCTTCTTCTGCCCAAGCAAGGATGGCTTGGTAGTCGGTGTTGTTTGTATCAAGGGGAACGTGCATAGTAATTCCATCGGAAACAACTACTATAC
>Ga0196887_1000301_pt1 | contig 24415 bp, 23 predicted proteins | sample VirMetDEL_Mar_31_FD_169094 | JGI IMG/M metagenome (GOLD analysis project Ga0196887, IMG submission 169094) | Aqueous microbial communities from the Delaware River and Bay under freshwater to marine salinity gradient to study organic matter... | ecosystem: Environmental > Aquatic > Marine >... | reverse complement strand
CGCTATTACAACGACTATGACTATGCCTTAGTACATCTATTCGAAACGCAGCCTGAGTATTACTCTTTCTTTAAACAATCACTACTTCAAGGTAGAGAGGTACTTCTCGATAACTCGATCTTTGAGTTAGGCCACTCTTTTAATCCTACTAAATTTGCAGAGTATGTAGAAGAGCTTAGACCTACCTATTATATTGTACCTGACGTATTAGAGGATAGTCAGAAGACAATTTCATCTTTTCATAAGTTTAAATTACAATACCCCGATCTACCCGGACTCACTATTGGTGTTGTTCAGGGTAAGACGTATGATGAACTTGTAAAGTGTTACGAATATATGTCAGCGCATGCAGATTATATTGCAATCTCATTTGACTACTCATGGTATAAGACTATCGGTTACTATAAGACAATCGAGAGACCGCATACAGTTATGGATGTAGACGATAAGGCAAAGTATGATAGTTTGCATAAACAAGATGATCATAGAAAAAATCTAGAGCTTCTAGCTGACGGGCGTCGTAAGTTTATTAATATGCTGATTGAAGATGGTATCTGGAATCATAACAAGCCACATCACTTACTTGGTAACTCACTACCTCAAGAGATGAAGCACTATAAGGATATTAAATCTATCAGATCAGTAGATACATCTAACCCAGTAGTAGCAGGCATTAAAGGTATTCGATATATTAAAGACTATGGTATGACTCAGAAGCCATCTACTATGTTAGCAGATCTTATTGAGCATGAGGTAACTGAGGATGAGAAGTTTGATATAAACTACAACGTACAACAATATAAACAGCTATGCAAGTAAAGAGTAAATGGGTAGCTTTTTTCTCTCAGTCTGGTTCTGAGATAACTAGCTTAATAAAGTTAGGCTATAATCCCGATCTTGTTGTAACGGATAATCTAGAATCCTTCTTATGTTTAGAAGAGTTCTTTAAGGATAAAGGGATTGCGTTTTGGTATAAACCTATTAACTTTAAGAAGAATTATCTTAAGGTTAGATACTATGATGAAATATTACATGAAGATGATGTCGTTACATTGCATGGTTGGTTGAATATTGTACCTGCACAGACGTGTGATGATTATGTTATATATAATGGTCATCCTGGTCATATAATTGATTATCCAGAACTAAAAGGTAAAGATCCACAAGAGCGTGCGTTTAATGATATCAAAAAATATAAGAAGGTTGGTTGCGTATTGCATAGAGTTACAGCAGAAATTGATGATGGTGAAGTTGTAGTTATAGCAGAACAGGATATTAAGTCAGGTATTAAGATAGGCTCTTTACCAGACATGTTTAGTATTTGTAGTAAGCTATCTCTTGTAACATGGGAGTGCTTTTTTAGGAACATCGATATAATATTGGAAACGGATCTTAACTACGATGGAACATTTAAGAATGATCGTGAGAAACGTATACCTATATACTGCTAATGAGTAAATTGCTAATATCATTCTCTGGAGCTCAGAGTACTGGAAAGACGACTCTGCTAAAACGATTACGAAAATGTAATTGGGATATTAACTTTGTGCATGAGGTTACGAGGTTAATTAAGAGAGAGTATGGAGTAGAAATTAATGAGGCTGGTAATGAGATGACGCAATCTCTTATTATTACTGAGCATTTTAAGAATTTACATAAACATAATAAACAAAGTAGAAGCTCTATTTTAGATAGATGTCTACTAGATGGGGTTGTTTATACTAACTATCTTACTAATCACTGTAACTTAGAAGAGTGGTGTTTAGAGCATGCTCTGTATGTTTTTAAAAAGTACGTTAGTCAATACGATGTAATATTTTATACTGATCCTGCAGACGTAAAGTTAGAGGATGATGGTGAACGTAGTATAGATGTAAGCTTTAGAGATGAAATTATATATGGATTTGATAGTTGGATGCGAGCTTCTTCATACTTTAATAGCGATAATCTGATTGTTCTGAGCGGTACTGTAGATGAAAGACTTCAAACTATTAAAGATACTTTATCAGAAAAAGGACTTGACATTAACATCAAATAACATATAATAATAACATGGCATTAAAAGAACTAGATAATTCAAATATTAATAAGCACCTCGGTAAGTCGTCTGAGTATGCTAGTAACTATGACCCGAGCTTACTTGTACGCGAGCCTCGTCAATCTAACAGAACGCATATTAACGTTACAGATGATAACCTACCCTTTATTGGTGGTGACACCTGGAATGGTTATGAGGTAACTGGGCTTACAAATAGTGGGCGACCTGTTGTAGGTGTTGCTAAGTTTGTATACCCTTGTGATAGTAAGTATATTGTAGAGTCGAAGTCGCTTAAACTTTACTTCAACTCATTCTGTATGACTCATCTTGGTGATACTGAAGCCGATGTTTTACGAAGTATAGAAGAGAAAGCGGCAAAAGATCTTAGTGAGTATCTTGAAACTACTGCTGAGGTTAGAGTGTTTTCAAACTTTGAGTCTCTTAATGATCCTACACATGCTATGCGTGAGTGGCATCGTGGTGATACACCCTCAGCTGATAACGTGCAGGGGTATGTTACTTTAGAAGATTATTGTAAGGATGATACTATGGTATTTGACACTTACTCCGAGACTCCGGAGCTACTTGAGGTTATTGATAGTGATAAATCACCACAACTCTTTCATAGTGCATTGTTGAGATCTAGATGTCGAGTAACATCACAACCAGATTCTGGTGATGTGTATATTTACTTTGAGGGTAGTAAGACTGTAACTGAGGAGTCTTTACTTAAGTATCTAGTGTCATTTAGAGATGAGTGCCACTTTCATGAAGAGATTTGTGAGACCATTTATACGAGATTGTTTGAGTTGCTGAAGCCAGATGAGATTGTTGTGCGGTGCTTGTATGCACGTCGTGGTGGTTGGGATATTAACCCTGAGAGAGCCTCAGACGATACTCTACTACATCATACGCTAGGTGATACTCGTGTGGTTCACGTTAAGACTCCAAAGCAGTAATACTTAATATAATATAATTATAAGCCCTATAGAATTAATTCTATAGGGCTTTTTTTATTCTTTGATTAAATAACTTATATGAAGTCCTTTAAGAGATTTTTTACAGAGCAGTTTTATAATGATAGTCTACATCCTAGATTCTGGGACGATCAAAATCAACTTGATCCAGAGGCTAGAGAAACGTTATTAAAGATTGCAAGAGACGTTTCAGAGCAAGCTGGAGTTATGGACCTGATCACAGATATACAGCTAACCGGTTCTCTCGCTAATTATAACTATACAGATTATTCCGATCTAGATGTGCATATGTTATTGGACTTTAAGGATGTTAACTCAGATGAAGAGTTAGTTAAGTCTTCTTTAGACGGTAAGCGGTTTATATGGAACGAGCGGCATGACATTACAATTGGTGGTGTTGAGGTTGAGGTTTATTTTCAGGATGTAGATGAGCCGCATATGGCATCCGGTCTATATTCTTTACAAGAGGATAAGTGGTTGAGAGAGCCTGTTTATGATCCACCTGAAGTAGATGCTGCAGATGTAAAAACAAAAGCAGAGCAGATAGAGAGAGACATTGATAGACTAGAGCGTGAGGTGAGTGGGGAGTCTGAAAAGAACCTGAAGAGTCTACAAGCAATAACAACAAAGATACGTAAGAAGATCTCTAGAATGAGAAAGGACTCACTCGATAAAGATGGTGAGTTTGGTGTAGGTAATTTAGCTTTCAAATCTCTCAGAAACTCAGGCCATATTGGTAAGATTATTGATTTGGATAGTAAGTTGTATGATATGCAGTTTACTAGTGAATAGTCATAGCTTTTATATCGTGTAAGACTAAATATACTTACATATGATTAAACTGTTTAGCGAAGAGGTAAACCCAACCTTTACTAGCTCAAAACATAACATCTTAACGGTTGAAAGTTACAGTGAAATTTTCTTCGATGTTTTTGAATTTGAGATAAATGGTACAACGTATATTGCAGAAAAGTTGTCTGAGTATAAAGGCATGCCTGTGGTTGCGATACCGGTAATTGAGGGGGATAAAAAAAGTACAATACCATTTGTATTATCAGAGGGTAGCTTTGAGGTACTATATAATAATGAAAACAGTGTTTTTGTTAGTGGTGGGGTTGATGAGTGTATTTTAGAGAGCATTATGATCGAGGATGATGTTGTTGATATAGCGCGTGACTATAAAGATGGTTTACTCGAGGAAGTAGAAGTTGCTAAACAACATGCTGCAGAATACGCGGAGCGTATAAAGCTTCAAAAGATAGCAGAGGCGGATAAGACCATTGAAGAGAAAAAGCAGAGTATTAGAGAGTTCTTTAATACAGCAAGAGTTGATTTGCTTGATGAGTTTAATGCTGCGTTAGTTGATAATAGGCAGGATGTGGAGGTGTTTACCGAGCAGAAGCATAGTGAGATAGAGCAGTATTTAACTAGTAGGATTGAGAATAACTTCAGTGAGTTTTTCGATATTAATGAAGAGCGTATTAAGGAGTTAACTAGTTTAGTTGAGGCTGCTGATAAGCGTGTTATAAGAGACGTAAAAAGATCAATTGCTGATCAGGGTGTTGTGTTAACGGAGAAGATTAAAAAGGGTGTTGATAAGGCTCTTGGAAGAGTTGGTAACGTTAAGACTGTTGTTGGTGATCTTGAAAGTCAGTTGTTAGAGAGAATTGAAACTGTTGATGAGAGTATTAGAGAGTACTATGACGTGCGTATTATCGATATTAGGGATGAGGTTAATACAATAAGTGAAAGTCAAAAAGATCACTTTATTAATTTAATAGAAGAAAGTAAGACGTACTTACTTGATCAAATTAAGCAGGAGAAGGATAAGACAGTAAAGACATTAATAGAGGAAAAGTATGACCCTAAAAAGGGATCAAAGGATTTTAATAAGAACTTAAAGAAGCTTAAGTTAGATCTCGAGAAGGATATATCTGATAAGTTTCGTAAAGAGATAATGTCGCTTCGTAGAATTATTGAGCTATCTGGAGGAGGTGGGGGTAGTGTTGCAAAGCAGTTTGCAGACGGTGGTGTCATGAATGGTGATCTTGAGGTCAAGGGCTGTGTTACAGCGGAATGCTTTATATTATCAAACCCTAACTCTGACGATTATACAAGATCCGGTATATTTAGAGATGATAGTTTAATTAAGGACGTTACAAACACAACATGTACATTCCCTATTAACATTAATCCAGCCCTATCTACTGCAAAGTTTCATGTAACTTATACTTCAGATACTGGAAGATCGTTCGTCGAGGTGTGGATTGGTCATATGGATGGTAATTGTTATATAAGTGGCTACTCAATAATAAACACTGACGAGGTTAACCCACTACTTGTGAGTTTAGATTGTAGTGTAGCTGGTGAGTGCTTAAATATAATTTCAGTTGTTTCGAGTGATTGTACGGGTGTATTTAGTGGCACTGCAGTGTATGTAGATGATCCAAACTTTGTACTATAGCAATAAAAACCTTAAATAGTAGCTATTTTAGGATAAATAATTAATACAAGCAATGAGTAGTACAGGATTAAAATTTACAGATCTAGAAGCGTTAGATTCAAACAGTCTTAGTCTATCGGCTATTATACCGGTAGTTCAGGATAATAAGAACTTCGTTACTGCAGTAAGTAGTATAGCTAGTGGTAATGGTTATGATGATACGCTTTTACAATCAACTAGCGGTGACTGGGAATCAACATATACAACGGTGAGTGCTAATAGCGCCAGTTGGATTTTTAATCTCTATGATACAATCGAGGTAACCGGTAACCTATCACCTGACGCTACAGGAACCTATACTGCTGCCGGGACATTCAATGGTAACCCTTATTATGAGCGAAGTGATGGAAGCTTTTATATATGGCAACATGTAGCTGATTGGTATATATCATCTGGAGTTCAAGTCAGCAGCACTAATGATACGTGGAGATCTGCAACCCCGGGTAGTATTTTAGAATTTAATCCGATTGGTAGTGGGGGATCATCAGCGACAGGAACTGCTTACACTAACGGTGTAATTGCAGGTGATTCAAATGCAGCTAGCTGGGATTCAACCTATACAACTGTTATTAATAATAGTGCATCTTGGGATAATACTCAACAGACAATAGTAACCTCAAATAGTGCACTAGATTTAGATGTAGGCTTAGGTGAAAGCGCATTAACAACACTAACAAGTCACGTAACATCATTCACTATATCCAACGCGGTATCAGGAGAATCTGGTATGGTTATAGTATCTTCTGATGGCGGTGGGTGGACCTTTCCAGCCGATGTATATCCATCACTTGTTATGGCTGGTGATCTTGCTGATATAGCAACATTAACAAATAGCATCTCAAGTAGAATAACAATAGGCTGGTATTATGATGGCGAATTTAATTACCTCTATGTAAGTAACGCAATAGCTTAATTTAATATATGAAAACATATAAACTCATTACAACAAACCCGTTAGCTTTTTATAGTAAAAGTCTAGGTGGGTTACCTACATCTTTAACTACTAACAGCCTCCCACCTACACCTGCTGGTTATAATTATGTAGAGGACTTAGTAAAGCCTGAAGAAGCACCTGCAGAAGGATTTGTTTGGTCGCGTGAGCTTACTACAGAAGCATATGGTTGGAAACAAGTAGAAGCTCCACCAGCTCCTAACCCGGAATGGTATGTTCAACCAGCTTGGCGTATTCGTGCTATAGCAAAGGTAACACCTTATGGTGGTGGAATGCTTATGGATGGTATTAATACAATAGTTGAGAGTTTATCTAGTGATCCTGTACAAAAGGCTGTAGCAGAAGAAGTATTTTACGGTGGTAATACTCTAGAGAGAGATTCAGCCCTGCTCGTTGGTATGGCAGCCGGTCTTGGATTAGATGACACAGCACTTGATACTATCTTCCAGCAGGCTGCATCTATTGAGGTGTAATTATTATTGCTTGTTTACAGCGAGTGAGATTAAATAATAGTAAATGTTATCTGAATTTCGTACACTCACCTCAGCTATTGTTCAAGGCACACTTAGTGCTAGTGATGTAATTTATGCGCCTGGCGGTAATAGTGACCAGTGGAATTTAAACGGTGGTGGTGATTTATCTATTATTCAATCATCAAGTGCTAACTGGGAAAGCACATACACTACCGTTAGCTCTAGTAGTGCAACATGGGGAACAGGTGGTAGTGTATATGATGATTCTTTACTACAAGCGGCTAGTGGTAACTGGAATTCAACCTACACAACAGTAGGTAGTTATAGCGCTAGCTGGGAATCCACCTTCACGACAGTAGGTTCAAATAGTGCAGACTGGGTGACCTATTCATCAGATAATATTTCTACTGCTAACTGGGTGATAGATGAGGATAATCTAGGAAGTGAATCAGCTACAAAGGTACCGACACAACAAAGTGTAAAAGCATATGTTGATGGTATTGTAACAGGTATTAACAATCTTAAAGGAGGTTATGACGCTAGTACAGATCAACCTGCAATATCTGCTGGCGTAGGAGTACTGCAAGGTGATTCATATTATGTTGAAACTGATGGTGGGGGTTTGTTCTATAATGTACAGGTGGATCCAGGTGATTTAATTATTGCTACTATAGATAACGCAGATGAGCAAGAAGAGTGGATCGTTGTTAACAGAAACATTCAAGATGAGCTAATAGATAAGTGGAACTCAACATATACAACCGTAAGCGCGCAGAGTGCTGATTGGGATAGTACGTACACAACAGTTGATACAGAGAGTGCTGATTGGGATAGTACATACACCACAGTAAGTTCATTTAGTGCTACATGGGGAGAGGGAGCTTCTGTTACGATTCAAAGTACACCACCCGCAGCTATTGATTCGGAGGCAGGTGATTTATGGTTTGATGATACTAGTGGTAAGTTATTTGTTTATTATGCTGATTTAGATACAGACCAATGGGTGGATACGTCTGGTGGTATATCAGATCTAGATAATGTGGTAACAAGTCCAGATACAGACCCTGTTGCAGAAACGACGCAGTTAGCAGAAATAATACAAATAACACAGGCTGGTTATAATGCACTCTCACCACCTGCAGCTAATACTCTTTACATTATAGTAAATTAAAATGAGTGATATTTTAAACAACGCTATTAATTTAAAACTAGCAGACAGTCAAGTCTCTGCTGCATATTTAAATGATGTACGGGTATGGCCTCCTGGTGTAGGTTTATGGGCATTCAATATACCAGCTGATGGATCAATACTTGAGATAAAATTAGGCACCGTAGATAATAGTAATCCTGAGGTTAACTGGGGCGATACACCTACGGAGGAAACGTTACTAAATAACGTTATAACAGACCATACATATGATTTTACAACCGATATTAGTACATGGACGGGTGCTTTATCGGTTGTGTATCCAGATAAAATTAAAAAGTTTGAAGCTCGAAATGCTTCAGGTCAAGGATGGTCAGGTACACGATCATACCCTTATATTAAGTTTGCCGGTAAAATAGACCTTTCAGTGACACCTAACATTACGGACTTTTTTGTTGATAGTCATAGTACAGAGATTATTGGGTTAGAAACGCTTACTGAAATTGTAAATTTCAGAAACTGGAATAATGACAGTAAGGGTAAGCTGGTTGAGGATATATCTAACTGCACTAAATTGAATGTATATAATATTCAGAGTACAAACTATACTGGACCGGCTCACACAACTATACCTACTGGGATGGATAGATATGTTATTAACAACAATAAAATAACAGAAATACCAATACATTTTGATAGTTCTTTTGATAAATTACAATATTATTATGCTTATAATAATAATATAACAGGTTTAATACCCTCACTATCTTCTATCTGTATAGAATATACTGGTCCAAACCCTAATAATACTTCTATTCAATTATACAACAATTTATTGAATAATGTTGTATCAAATTGGACGGTAAATAGTAATATAGAGTCCTTTTATGTACAACAAAACAATTTATCAGCTGCTGCAATGGAAACGATTATAGAGCAGTTTAATTTATTTGGTAAAAAAGAGCCTAACGCTAGCGCATGGAGGGGATCAAATGGTGGGTTTATTGATGTTTCAAGACAATCAGATAACACTCAAGTGGTGTCACAATCTGTTATAGATACTCATATATCGAGCTTGACTGCAAACGGATGGACAGTCACAATACCTACACTAAGTAATTCAGCCCTCAAATTTCCACGAATATAATTTTTAGACTTATGGCCGTACAAATAACATATCCACCAATTGCTAATACAGCTGATCCTTTGAATTTTAATAGAAACTAAAAAAGCTATATTATTATTGCGTATTAAGAATAAATAAAGTTATATATGGCTGCTATTGATTTTCCATCTCCCGTCGAAGGCTTAAAACACCTATCTTGGATTTATACAAACGGTGCTTGGGTAAAGCAACCTTTTGATGTTACCTTTATTTTAGCATCTTCTGGTAACTGGGAGAGTACATATACAACAGTCGATACAGAGAGCGCTAACTGGAATAGTACATATACTACAGTAACCAATGAGAGTGCTGATTGGGATAGTACCTATACAACAGTAACCAATGAGAGTGCTGATTGGGGTATTGATACAATATATGATGATTCTTTACTACAAGCTGCTTCAGGTGATTGGAATAGTACATACACTACAGTAAGTGCGAATAGTGGTAACTGGAATAATGACTTAACATTAAAGTTAGATCAAACTACACAACAGACAGTTATTAATGGTGCTCCGATTTTTAATGGTGGTATAGAAAGTTATCTTAAAGATTATAGTGGGGTATTAGCAGTAGATACAATAAACAGAACACTTAATGACAATAGCGGGGCTATTACAGTTACATGGGACTCTGTTGGTTTATCAGCTACGAACTTTACATCTCTTAATGATATTAATGCTGCAGGTACTGTAACTGCTGATTGTGGTGACAGTACTGAGTGGTGCTCAACACATACAACAGTAGGTAGTAATAGTGCTTCATGGGGTAGTGCAGGATCTGGTGATTTTTGCAGCACAATCGTTCTTTTAAATGAGGTTAGTGCTTGTGGTGGTACTATGTCAGTTGATGGTTTACTATCAGCAAGTAGTATGATTACGACTACACTAACTGCTGATGGTGTATATTTCAATACTGGAGCTAATAGACCGCCAGAGCTTGGCGAGCTCGTATGGGATGACGCAGAAAAAACACTAGACTTAGGATTAGAGAATGGTGTTGTTTTACAGATTGGAGAAGAGCAACTCATTAATGTACAAGCTAGTGAAGAAATTAAGGATGGTCAAGTTGTTTATGCTTCTGGTGCTTTTAGTCAGGGTAATACCGGTAAAATAGTAGCTTCACTGTATAGCGCGAGTTCAGCTGAAGGTATAGATATCGGCGCGGTAGATGAGTTGTTTTTTCTCGGCGTTGCGACGCAAAATATTGCGCAAGACACGTCTGGTTATATAACGACTTTTGGGAAGGTAAGAAATATTAATGTATATAACGGTAACATTATTAATAGTGATATTGTTGGTCCGGACAACGTCAATATAGGTAGTAGCGATCCAGACTGGCCAGTAGGTAAAGTTTTATATGTTAGTACTTCAGCAGGTAGACTAACAAATACACCGCCAGAGTCGCCAAATAAGGTCATACCTACTGCTATGGTTATAAGTCAATCAGGTAATGGTCATCAAAGAACATTATTTGTAAGACAGGAGCACGGATACCACCTAGAAGAACTACACGATGTAAGAGTTACTACCCCTCAGCAAAACGACGTGTTATCATATAACTCAACGCTTGAATCTTGGGATAACGTTACTAGTAACAATTGGGAGTCAACCTTCACTACGATGAGCGCTAATAGTGCTAACTGGGTTAAGTATGATATAGAGGATATTACAACTCCTGCAACGTGGGTGTTAGATGAAGACACTCTAGTAAGTGATTCAGCTACAAAGGTACCAACACAACAAAGTGTGAAGGCATATGTTGATGGTATTGTAACTGGTGTTAATAATTTAAAGGGTGGTTATGACGCTAGTACTGATACACCTCCTATTACTGCTGGTATAGGCGTACTACAGGGAGATACATATTACGTTACTGTTAGTGGTAACTTTTATGATACACAGGTAGTTGATCCAGGTGACTTAATTATTGCTACTACAGATAATGCAAATCTGTCTAGTGAATGGATTGTTGTCAACAGAAACATTGAGGACGAGCTCATCGACAGATGGAATAGTACATATACAACAGTAAGTACACAGAGTGCTAATTGGGATAGTACATACACAACAGTAAGTGCAAATAGCGGGATATGGGATAACTCTGCTGCTATCGCCTTTAACGAAGGTAATACTAACTCGATTGAGATTGGTATACTAGACGGCACTACGGAGACGGGTCCAAATGCTATAACTATTCAAGGGAGTCGGCTTACTATTAATGATAACGTAGCTTCTGGTGCCAATGCTATAGCAATTGGCACTCTTACAAAAGCTGCTGGTGATGATAGTGTAGCGCTTGGCACCAGCGCTGCCGCTACTGGTAATGGCGCTAGCGCAATAGGAAATAACACCATCGCTTCTGGAGGTAGCTCTACCGCTGTAGGTCCTTATTCAAGAGCACTGGCTGCTACAGCATGTGGATTCGGTCATAGCGTTACGGCGTTTGGTGCAGGATCTTTAGCTTATGGATATAACTGCCAAGCCAAACAAGCTGGTTCCGCGGTATTTGGTAGAAACGTAATTAATAATACAGCAAATACTGCAGAAATTGGACATTGGCAGGGTACTGGTAACACTGACAGAAGAGGTGCGGTTCGGATGGACTCACAGAGAAATGTATCATTTAGTATTAGGACTACAGCTGTAGCTATGACAGATGGTGGAACTATAAATGGTTCTGAACCAGCAAACACGCTCGGTCGTCAAATGATTGCCTTTAGACGTTTCGGTAATGATTTCTATCTTGATGCTAATGACCCCAGTGGTAGTGTTATAACTATACCACTAGACAGTACACTAGGTGACAATGTACATTCACATGTTCAAGCTGCTAGTGGTAGCTGGGATTCAACATACACAACAGTAAGTGCACAGAGCGCTAATTGGTCTGAGGGTGCTAGTACAGGTGTAGTGTTTGACACTAGCCAAGGTACAACCTTTGATCACGCAAGTCTTAAGGTTAAGGACACTAATACAGGTTATTCAGATACAGATGGGTTACCTATAGGCGATACTAGAGGTGCTCATGCAGTTGATTTACAAATTTATCGACAAAATTCTGATGAAGTAGCTGGTGGAGTTTCCTCAACAATTGTAGGTGGTCAATTTAACAAGATTCATGCGGCCCCATTCTTTGGCGGTGCGAAGTATAGCACTATACTAGGTGGAATTAGTAATGAAGTATATGGTCAGTTTGGTAATACTATTGGCGGCTCGACTAATAAAATCGGTGATGGTATCACCCTTTTTCCTGCTCATGGTACTACTATTGGTCAATACAATTTTATTAAACACGAAAACTGTTTTAGTTATAATGATCAGTCGGGGGGCCAGTTTGAAACTAAACAAGTCAGTACCTTTAACATACATGCTACGAATGGTTTCCGGCTAGTAACAGGTAATCTAAACACACCAGACCCTATTAACATTGGAGATGTATTAACGTGTTATGATACTGATGGTCATAGTAAGTGGGCATCTCCAGCTACAGTATCATTATCAGCTGATGAGTGGAACTCAACATATACAACTGTAAGTACAGCTAGTGCTTCGTGGTCAAATTCTCAACAGACAATTAATAGCTCAGCTGGTACACTTACGCTTGATGTAAGTCTAGGTCAAAGTGCTATAACAACCTTAACAGAAAACATTACAACGTTTACTATTACGAACGCTGCAGCGGGTGATAGTGGTGTATTGATTATATCATCTGATGGCGGTGGTTGGACATTCCCTGATCAAAATAGCTTGGGGGCTAGCCACATTGTACATACAGGATCACCCAGTGGTATTTCAACTCTAACAAGTACTACTTCGAGTGCTGTATCTATTGGTTGGTATTGTGATGGTAGTAAGCAATTCTTATACATAAGTGACCCTACATAATATATGTATATATTTCTTTTATTGTATTATACATAAACCTCATTAAATAAGTGTAGTATGTCATTAAATTTTCCAGTACAAATGATAAAGGATACTATTCCTCTATTCAATACAGAATGGATACTTGTTGATGTTTCGTGTAATAGTGTTGATGTTACACCTAATAACTTCGGTGCAACCAATTATAGTTATTACATAGACAGGTACACGATTTCTGAGAGTGCTATTAAAGACTACAATAGAGATCCTAATAATATACTTCGTCAAATTAATGGTATAGATACACGTGGTAACAATAAGCCAGTTACAACCATATCATGGAACGAATCAGCGCGGTTTGTTAACTGGCTTAACGAAAAAGAAGGCATACAACCAGCATATAAGTTCACTACTTCAGGGGTTAACGATAATATAACCTTATGGGATAGTGCTGATGCCTGGCAGAACGGAGGTGAAAATCGATACCGTCATAGGAATACAAAGTACTTTATACCATCAGAAGATGAGTGGTATAAGGCGGCATACTTTGATCCGGCTATTAGAGCTTACTATAACCACGCAGGTGGTAGTGATAGCCCACCAGCTGCTATAACCAGTGGCACTGGAACAAATACAGCTGTATATACTGATGGAGTAGTTGTACCTACCGAGCCAGCAGATATCACGCTGGCTGGTGGGTTAAGTCCGTTTGGTACCATGGGTCAAGGAGGTAATACTAATGAGTGGATAGAGAGTGCCGCGGATGGAACTAATAATTCGGTTACTGAGGTACGTTCTTTACGTGGTGGTAGTTATGAGAGTCCCTCCGGAGGGATAACGAATGCAGCGCGCTCTGACACAGAACCTACGTCAGCGAGTAATACTTTAGGTTTACGTGTTGCCTATGCACCCATGGGTGCAGGCAGTGTATCACCAGATACACTACTTACGTTTGTTGATGTTGGATCCGCTTATAATCTAAATTATGTACCAGGAAACGGAACCGGTGATTGGCCTGCAGGAGAGGCATCAGCAGCAAATGGTAAGGGTGGTGTTAATTACGATTATCAAATGAGCAAGTTTGCGATTAAAGTATGTGATATTAATGCATATAACCAAGATCCTGTTAATGTTTCGAGACAGATTGTCCCAACTAACACCGCTGGGTTTAACGCTAATCCTGTAGTAGGGATGACATGGAACACATGCGCACGATTTGTTAACTGGCTTAACGAAAAAGAAGGAGAGCAACCAGCATATAACTTTACTACAGGAGGTGTAAATGACAACATTTCTCTATGGGATAGCACGTCTGCCTGGCAGAACGGAGGTGAAAATCGATTCCGTCACACAAATGCTAGATACTTTATACCGTCTGAGGATGAGTGGATTAAGGCTGCTTTTTATGATCCAAACTACGGTGGTACTGATGTTGGAGGGTATCATAGATATCCACACCCCACAGGGGACCCTCTCGTGTCTCCTCCTCAAACAGCTGCAACGGGTGGTACAGATCCAAACACAACTAGGTGGAACGGTAGCATTAATAGCCCGGATCAAGGTCGTGTACCTGTTGATTTTGCTGGTGGTTTGAGCTACTATGGTACAATGGGACAAGCCGGTAACGCTTATGAGTTCCATGAAACAACTGTTGATGGTCTTAATGATGCACCTGCAGCTAGTAATCGATCTCTCCGAGGCGGAACTGCCTCCATTAGCGTCACCTCATTTTTATCTATAGACGCACAGGTCTCCAACTATACAGCAACACAAAGTCCTGGTCCAGGTGGCTTCAGGGTTGCTCGAGCAGAGGTTGGTACGGGTGCAGGTCCTTTCCCTGCAGATCCGGTCACTGAACTACTATTTAACGAATTTGATGTAGAAGCCGAAACTACTCCAAATACTGGTAGTGGAAATCAGCTACCCGGCCAGGATGTCTATTCACTCTTTCAATCTACTGTGATTAATAACGGTGTAGTTACGTTTGACGGTACCGGTGACAATATTAATATACCTGATAATGATATACATAGTTTTACTGATGGTAGTGGAACTGATAGTCCGTTTTCTATCTCTTGCTGGGTGAGGTCACATGAAGCAATAGGATCTGATCAGGTAATAATAGCAAAGCAGACTTCTGGTGCATATGAGTGGGCGTTAAGCTACACTCCAACTGGAGAAGTTAATATTATACTTTCAACGAGTGACTTGACCACCGGGAGCATAGAGGCCACTAGTACTAGCACATTTACAGTGAGTGCCTGGCAGCACGTACTAGTCACGTACGATGGTACTAAAGATGAAACCGGCTTAAAAATTTATATAGATGGTACATCGGAAACAGTTACAGCAGTTGAGAATGGTACCTACACAGGTATGAGTAATACATCTTCAAATGTATTTATTGGAAGAAGGCCGATTGGCCTTACTGGCGCTGCAGACGAGTTTCAAGGTGACATGGATAACATGAGGATTTACGGTCGTATACTAGCTGATAAAGAGATTGCAGCGCTTTTCTTCGAAGGCCATGACACATATACCATTTAATATATGAGTTGAATAATAGCTAGTTTAGTATAAATGTTAATGTGCCTGTATATAGTGATGGATCTATCTGGTTAATTGGTTAATTTATATATAGGTTGAATAAATTACCTTTTAGCATAAATATAGGTACTATGAAAATAAATTCATACAAAGCCTTAATAAGGCTAATGACTATCAGTTCATTAACACTGATAATAACGTCTTGTGCTCTTTTTAAACAAACAGAACAAGGTGACCCAGGGGGAGGGGGTAAGGTAGATATTGATGGAGCAAAACAAGGCTTAATAGCCGCGACTGGCTTTTCATTTACTGCACAACAAGCTGTAACAACAGCACAAGCTGAGATTGTAAAAGCAAAGATACATGCTAAAGAGATTGAATCTTTAGTCGCGTTAATGAGACGTAAGAAGTCTGAATTTGCTGAAAACATTGAAAACTTAAGGCAGATATATGTTCAGCATATTGTTGTACTTGATAGAGAATTAAGTATAACTGGTATCGCACTAAGGAAGCAGTTAGTCGCTCTTAAGAATACAGAAGCAGAACTTATTAAAGCAAAAGCTCAAATAGCAGAACAAGAACGGCATAAGGCCGCAATGATTGCTCATAACGCTTCTTTAAGTAAGAAGTTAAAAGAAGCTGAAGGCTATAAAGACAAGTATCATAAGCTAACCAAATATAAGTGGATTGTTTGGGGATTAGGCGGATGGATATTAGTTAAGTTCTTAGGAGGACTTGGTGCATGGTCACCACAAGGTAGAATTGCTAAGGCTCTTATAGGGTAAGTAGTTGATTTTTAACCACTAATCACTAAGTATTTTTCTATGAAACTATTAAAATTACCAATTATTACATACGCGAAGCGTTATTGGCCATTGCTCCTTGCACTTGCAGTACTTATTTATGCTTATACAAGCGGTACAATTGGAGTTGCAATGAAAGGAATTCTACTAATTCCGATCTTCACCCTATCTGCTGCAGCCTCTGGTCTATTGCTACGTAACGTATATAATAGAAGTACTACAGATAAGTATGTAGATGATAAGGTACAACTTACAAAAGACTGGGAGTCCTTGACATCATATGAACGTATTAAGTTGATGAAGTTTGAAGCTCTAACATACTTTATGGGCGGTTCTATTATCGCTGCAGGTCTAGTTATTATTATCAATGTTTAAATCATATGCTATATTGGCGGTTGTTGCGATGGTGACAACCGCCATTCTTTTTGCAAGTGGTAGGAAGCCTGCTAAACCACCACATGTAGTGGTTGATATACCTGCGATTAAGGATACAACACCTCTTAAGAAGCGTAAGAATTATCACGAGATACTATGGAATACAGCTGAGGTTAAAGGATCGCAGGTATTTCGAATTGATAAGACAATATCAACATATATTGAAAACAAAAACAAGTATGTTGAGATAGAAAAACTACGTAATGGTGGTGTACCCGCTGCCATAATCTTTACATTACATGGTAGAGAGTCTACCTGGAGCTTTAAAAAACACCTACATGAGGGGTCTCTATTGACTGGTCGTACTAAATGGGTCCCCAAGGGGAGACCCAAGGCTCCTCCAAGCAATGGTAGTGTCTATACATTTATAGAGAGTGCAGAAGATGCTCTATATAAACTCAAAAATCTAGAGAGTGTTAATTGGAAAGATCTTAATACAGCACTCTATACTATAGAGGAATATAACGGTCTCGGCTATCTTAAGTATAGACCTGTACACTCACCTTATTTATGGTCTGGTACAAATCACTATACTAGTGGTAAATATGTAGCAGACGGTAAATACTCTAGTACCGCTACTGATAGGCAACTCGGTACATGCTCCATTCTTAAGAGAATGTCAGATAGAGGTATTGCTATTGGATTCAATTAATATAAATACAAATATGGTAACATTACAACTTAACGAAAATCAAGCAGATGTCCTTCTAGGTCTTATTGATATTGCAACAAAGTCTGGTGGTCTTAATGTAGCTGAAGCAGCTGTATTCTTTTCTAAGGCAATAGGGCAGCAACTACAAGAGCAGCAAGAACAAGAATCAGACTCTGCAGAGGCGGCTGAATAATAAGTCACTCTATATAATACTCAAGAGCCGTAGCATATGCTACGGCTTTTTTATCGCTTTTAATCTTGATAGCCTAAATACCGTAGAACACGTATTCTACGTTTTTCTTCTGCAGTTAATACTTTAGATTTCTTTTTTACTTCCTGACTCTCTGCTACTGTGGGCTCTTCTATATTAGGTTCTACTATAGTATCTTCTGTGGGCTCTTCTATTTTATCTTCTATATTAGGTTCTACTATAGTATCTTCTACTGTAGACTCTTCTGCAGCAGGTTCAACAACAACCTTAACCTTCTTACCAAACTTACCTAATAATCTTGTTAGCCAAAACTTCTTACTCATATTATTATTTACGTCTCTGTCTATACTTTTAACGTCTACGTTCAAGTTTTTTTTTGACTCACTCTCTTATGATTAAGATGTACAGCCATAGCATAAGATACAACTGGACCTGCTAAACTTATTACAGCAGCAAATAGCCCCAGTCCCCATAATACGATCTGACGTTGTGTCTCGTTATTAGGTATAAAGTAGCGAATTACAGGCATATGACCTCTCATATCATTTTGTGTTTCAGTTAACTCAACCTTCGATTCAGATAATGTATTTAACTGACTCTTTTGAAACTCTAACAACGCAGCTGATGTTTTAGCTTGTAATACACGCTTACTCTCTCGCTTGACCTCTATACCCTCTGTTATATTATCCATTGACGCTTGAAATGCTCTCGCTTTAGGTCCCATCGAACCGTCATTATTTACACCATCGTTAATTTGAAAATCTCTTGATTCTCTAGCCTTATTATATTGTATAGTTAAATCAGCAATCTCTTGATCGTACAATGCTAGTTGCTCTTTATTAGCATCCTTAAATACCTTAATTTGCTCTTCGTTAGTATTCTCTACGTTCTTTACTTCCGCCTTTGCTATGTTCTCTGTTTCTAGAGACTCAAATGCACGTGCTGTCATATTAAGAAAGTTACCAGATAGTGATATAGATATACAAAACAACCATATTATACCTGCTAATATCTTTGCTCTCCATGATGGTGTAACGCCAATTAACATTGATAGTGATACAGAGCCGACTGATGGTAAGAACCCGATAATACCTGCAAGAAGGTCGTCGCCGAATGTAGGTTTCCAGCCCATATATGATAGCACTATATCTAGCCCAGTCATTGCAAATATAAAGATAAACACAAGAACACTAGATGCTGTTAAAAGTTTAGGTTTATGCATATTATTATTTAGTCTATTTTTATACAAAAGTGAACCGCGGGGTCTTCGGCCCCCACGGTTCGGATAATTTTCGTTCTTGGCTGATATCAGCTTACTTTCTAGAAGTAAGTGTTACCTTCACCAGGTGTGAACGCTTCGCCAAGTCCCTTAACCAAGATAACATGGTAGTAGAGGTTAGCACCGAAGATGTTGTCAACAACACCGTAACGAGTAAGCAACCCTACGCGAGGGGCAAAATCGTTCGGGCCAATAGTTCTCTGAACCATGACTGGAATATAAGGACAGTAGATGATACCAGTGTCGTAAAACTCAGGACCCTTGTAGCCAAGGAGTGCATACTCGATACCATTCTGAGCAGCGGCATAGCCACTACCAGGATAAGCATTAGTATTCTGAACTTCAGTACGTGTATCACGGTAAACGTTGAATCTACCTCCGAGCGAACCGACCTTAGCAATACCAACAGGCTGTGTGCTTACGTCGCCCTGTACAGGTACCCACTGGAATTCAGGGAGCATCTCAAGGATGGCGCAAACTTTAGGCGTACCAACAATAAAGTTAGCAGCGCCACGTCTGTTACGTACGGCAATACGGTTAGCTTCGATGATAAGACGTTGATAAAAATCCCTGTTACGCTCAACCAACCAGCGACCGTCTGCAGAAGCAGGGGACCAGATGGAGTAGCCGGCGTTAAGACCAGCATTAAGAGCGGATTGAATCATCCTCATGAGCATTTCACGGTCAATCTCTGCTTGGATCTCGTATGACATAGCATTCGTGATCTCAGCATCGACATCGATACCGTTCATGTTCTTGAGGTCTTGCTCAAGCTCGACAGACCAGCGAGCACCCAAACGACGGGTACCAGCTTCTACGGCTGTCTTTTCAAACTTAACTTCAACTTGTGGAATGTTGCCGGTAATCTCGAAGTTTTGCAGAATTTCTGCAACACCACGATCTTGATCAGCAAACGACCACTCACCGGCAGCATCGCCACTAAGCGCGCCAACACCGGAAGAACCGGTGAAGCGGGTATCAAGCATTTGATACCCGAGCTCAGTGCCGTTGAGACCAGCGGAGCCACTATAGGCTCCAGTTGGTGCTCCAGATCCTCCAGCTCCAGCACCGCCCGCAGGGGCAGCACCAAGACCGTCTACACCGTCACCGAGTGAATCACTCTGGTAAGCATAGCGGAGGGCAAATGCAAGTCCAACAGGACCTGACATTGGCTGAACACCAACGATTTCGTTGGAGATAAGTTCAGGGAAAGTACGACGAATCATCGGGATAAGAACTTTAGGGAGACGCTGATCGCCATTTGCATAGGAGTCGCTGTTTCCAACGGATCCACCTGCAAGTCCTGCAGTACCACCAAGGGCACCACCGGAAGAGTTGGCCTCTTCCAGACACCACTTCTCTTGGTTTTCCAAGAGGATAGCAGTGTTTAGACGAGTTGTGTCATCACTAATAGTCTTAACTGAATCGGAAGAATAATCAAGAACAGGTGCCCACTTCTCTAGGAGAGTATCGGCTCTGTTCTTATCAATAAATGATTGTGGTTTATTCATATAATTTCGTTTTCTTTCTATTTCGACCTTCATAAGACTAGTAAACTAGCTTATGTTATTCAGGCACCAAATGCCTCATAGTTAAGGGAGATTTTTTACTTCATCCGATTTAGTTCGTCTAAATACGGATTAGAAATTTCCTTTTTCTCTTGTACAAGTACAGGAGCGTCAGCTTTTACTTTTCTTTTAGCAAAAGCTTCCTCTTTAATTACACTAACACGCTCTGTTTCTTTTTTGTCAAACAAACGTGCAGTATATTCAAAATTCTCTTCGATAAACTTAGGTGACTTATCACCTAGCACTCTATGCATATACTCAGACTTCTTAGCTGAGAGTTTCGAAGTTTTAGACTCAAGCAATAGATCAGCTTTAGTCTTGTTGTATGCCTCTTTAATAAGAGCATTTTCTCTTTCAACCTTCTCTAGCTTCTCGCTAAGAGCGTCGATTTGAGTCTTACCATCCATTACAGCCTCTTTAACTGACTCACTCATGAGTGAAGAGTCAACTGCAAGTACTTTACGAAGGTTATTAAGAACTTCCATTGCTGTTCTGTTTTGAGTAGCTTCAAGTACGGCCTCAGCAGGAAGTGCTTCATCAACATACTCTTCCAAGTAATCTGAAATAGACTCTACTAACGTGGTCTTAAACTCTTTAGCACTACCACTAATCTCACCTTCATACTTACTAATAACCTTAATAAGCTTCTCAGCGTTATTTCTATCAACTGCTTCAACGATACGCTTAAGCTTTGATGAATGATCTTTGTCAATTGCTTGCATAAGCTCTTGTAACTTCTCTGAATAGAGCTCATCTTGCGATGCAAGTGCAGCTTCAACAGATAAGGTAAGCTTATCTTTAATTGCTTCTTCGATAGATTGTACTGACTCCTCGGTAAGTACTTCTTTGATGCTTTCAGGTAATAGTTGGTCCTTGCTCATAATTAGAAAAGTGGTTTGTCGGTCGCTTTGATGATACGTGTAATAATCTTATCCTCAACTACGCCTTGTAAATATTTATGCGCATCAGCGTAATTTTTATCAGAAACACTAGAGATAAATTGACTTATCTGTTGTTTAGTTTGCTGTGTTGTATTTTTCTTACCCTCCGACATATAATATATTTATACTAGAGTTTGTTAATAAACAGCATTATTCTCTCTAAAAGGTATTTATCTACCTCTTTACTAGGTAATGTTGAGATAGACTTTTCAAATCTGTCATAAATCTCTTCATACTTACCGTCGTCTGCCAGTACCCATTGCTTTGATTCTAAAATACCATTTACAAATGCACTTGGATATGATGGATCAGCAACACAGTCAACAGCAACTAATTTGAGGTTCTTTACTGTGTTATGTGTTGAGCCTTCTTCTAGTGTACCTAGAGCACGTGAAGACATACCAACTTTTACACCATCATTGATTAATGATCTTACAATTTGACCACATGGTGTAGATAGTACTTTTGACTTACCGTAAAAGATATTACCATCTTGTGATAGCTCAGTAATCATATGACATGCTCTTTCAAGATCAACATCTGCAGATGAAGGGTGATTTAACTCCCCCATTGCTCTACCAGGCTGTACCATGTCTTCGTTATACCGCTGAACTTCACGCTCTAGCTCATTAAGAGGATACATTCTGTTATTCTTATTAACACCCTCTGCCATCATATACGGTCCCTTAATATAGAGATTAGATGGAGCGTCTTTATTTGATTCCTCCTCAATGATTTCAAACTCATCAACAGAGTCAGGATTTTCACACATTAGGTTAAGTTTTAAGGCCATATTAATATTATTTAGTCTATTTCTTAGTAAAAGCTCTTTATTTAAGATCTTTTTCAGTTATTATAATAAACTCCCAGCCCTGCTTTTTCGCAAACTTCCTAGCACTATCCCATTTACTCGTATTAACCGCCCATTGCCGCTGCTCGTATAACAAGTGTTGCTTCTTTCTATACTTTGTTTTTGGAGGTTTTGTCTGGTTATATGGCTTAATTTCTACAAGGTACCGCTTTACTTTATTACCTTCTTTTATCATAATATAGTTATCGACAAAGTATCTATGAACTCTTTTATCTAAAGGACTCACATACGGTACTACTACGTTCTCACTAGACCACTGTAATATATTAGGGTTATCATCACAAAATCTAAAGAACTTAAGCTCTAAACCTGACCGATACACGGCTTTTGTACCTATAAATTTCTTTAAGTTTTTTGGCTTAAATATACCCTGTCTATATCTTTTCGACGCCATCAGCCAACAATAAATGTAACAGGATCAGCATCTCCAAAGCCGGGGGATGCACCTTCAAGCAACTTAGTTTCGAGCTCCTTCTTCCTCTGATAACCTTCATTAAGTAGTTCATAGTTTAATGAGCCACCACCAATAAGACTAACACCACTAAACTTACCTCTAACCATACCGATTGTTATCATTGTTAGAGCTGTTACATATTCATACACCCACTGCTCTTTAATAACATCACGTATTGGCTTCTCTACATAACAGGATACAACACCGTAATATCTATTTTTAGGTTGTGGATATAGTTGCAAGTACTGTGTTCTTTCATTAAACTTAACATCTTTCTTTAAGGCTAATACCTTCTCTCTGGTGTCAAGCCACTCCTTCATTGTATACCACGATACTAGATCAAAGCCATGATTACCCATAGAGTATGAAAAATACGTTTGTTGTGCTAGTGTTTGCTCTAATGTGAACAAAGTGTTAATACCAGTTGTTGATCCTTCTTCAAAGTCTGTAACAGAAACAACTTTTCTATAATCCATAATATCATAATCATACATTACTTGATATGTTGTACCATTATCTGGCTGACCTTCTAGTGTTAAAGTCTTTCTTTTATTCTCCTTAAACACCGCTGATAGTGATGAATCATAATTTGTGATTGTCTCAAACAGATCACCATCAACAATCTCAAAGCTCTCAATACCGTCTTTAATCTGTGCAGATAGTGCAGATGAACCAGTAAAGAAAGAGCTATCTATAGTTGATGTAGCTACAAATACCGTTTCAGGTGTATCTGCATAATACTCACCACCTGGTCCTATTGGATTCTCACCCGTTATCTTTTTAGCAGCTGTGTCGAGGTTGGAGTTTGCTAGTGTATAAAGCAGATCTAACCGAAGACCTTTACCTCTTTCATAAAGATTTGAATCAAATATTAGAAACTCCTGTGTAAATCCTGCATATTTTGTAAAGTACTCAACAGCAATTTGAATATTTTCTCTCAGCTGATCCGGATGTATCTCTAGTGATACCAGCGGGTAACCTAAACCTCGCTTTACTCTATCACCTAATCTATCGTATGTCTCAATTTTATTATTAAGATTTGTAGATAGAAAAGCAGAAAGGGGTGTTATTTCACAAGCATTATTCTTACATACATCAGCCATGTATATATTTAGTCACCTACAAGTCATTTATCCAAGCAAAGCTCTGTTTTATCTGTTCTGAGAACTCTCTACCCAAAACATCATGCCAATCTGGCTCAAGTGGCTTAACAACATTGCGGATCTTATGCTCACCATAAGGCCAACCAAGCTCATGCTCATCTGTGTATTGCTCTACATTGAGCGGATTTACCTCAAATCTATCCATCTCTAAGTAGTCCCAGATTGCATTCATTGCTTCTACTGGGTTTGCTGTTAGATCTTCTGCATGAACAAAGTGAAGTTTATCCTTATGTCTCTTTACTGCATCATGAAGTCTCTCAACGGCAATGCCAAGTGGCGGCATTTGTAGCCATCCCTGTGATCTCTTCTCAACAGTTGTCCAGCTTTGGGGGTTTTGCTTCTCTACCCCAACAAACCTTGATGGATGTTT
>Ga0196887_1000295_pt1 | contig 24673 bp, 38 predicted proteins | sample VirMetDEL_Mar_31_FD_169094 | JGI IMG/M metagenome (GOLD analysis project Ga0196887, IMG submission 169094) | Aqueous microbial communities from the Delaware River and Bay under freshwater to marine salinity gradient to study organic matter... | ecosystem: Environmental > Aquatic > Marine >... | reverse complement strand
CTGAAAGCTGTTGGGGTAAGATTAGTTGACTGACCTATTTTATCTCCTGTAATAAAAGTATAAGAGTCAGCTCTAACTTCTGGCTCTATATCAGCTTCTATTTTTTCTAGTGAACCTAAATCTCTAGCTAAAAATTGGTTTCCCTTGTCCTCGGATATAAGTTTACCCTTATACAAATATCTAACGTCGCCACTATTGTTTTTTTCTACAATTATTCTTTCGCCAACTTTAGCCCCCGGCAATAATTCAACTGTAGCTCCTGTTATAGTCAACTCTTCAACTTTTTTAAAAGAAGGCACTTTTAAACCTTGAGCTTCTTCTTCTGCTTCCGTTAGAGGCGTTGTCCTAACCGCTCCGGATTTAATGAACTCCTCCGTAAGTTCAACTTGATTACCTTTATAACGCCGTTGAATCATGTCGGGCAGACCCCCTCTGTCTGTAAGCCCGGACCTTATAAAGGTCGTAATTAGTTCATTTGGAACAACAGAACCTTTCGGTAAACCCAGTGCTTTTGCTGTAGCCGCAGCATCTATAACATAAAGTGGTTCTGATTTTTTAGGCGGGCTATGTGTATCTATGTTTTCAAAAAAATCTCCTAACTCTACAATTTTTCCACCAAGTTGTTGTACATAATACTTGTCTTCAGGAACAACACCTTCTCCAGAAGGATTGGGAAGGTATCTTTGCACCCTGGTGACGTTACCTATTTGTTTATATGTATCTGTAACAGGATCATATACCTGACCAAAAATTCCTCTTTTAATCATTGGTTGAGCAGGAGGAGTTGTTTTTCTATAATTGGTTACTTGAGTACCCGCAGGAACTACTGTTCCATCAACTAGCGTAGTCTTACCTACCGTAACAATGTTTTGTTTTGTCGGATTTGCTTTGTTTATTTGAACAACCACGTTAGTATTTGGAAGATTGATATCTTTACCGCCAAGCGCTACGGTAGCCTCAACACCCTCAACTTTGCTTGTCGTTAAATTTGAAGTTTTTGGCGTTAAAGAATCTTTAAACAAGCTTAATGCAGCGGCATCTAATGATTTTGACTTGTCTTGAGCCTGACTTAATGCAGCAAGTTTTATCTGGCGTTCTTCCTGTCTTTTAGCGTTCTCTACAGCCCGGCGCTGTTTCATCATTTCAGTTGCAACTTCACCAGCCGATCCTGCAACCGGTGCCAGTAATTCTCTTGATACAGTAGCAAAAGGATTTTCACCTCTCTTAGGTGTCGCTCCGGCTGATTCAAAACCTCGTCGTGCCAAATCTAACGCAAATCGCAACTTTCCCATGTTTTGGGACTCTGCAAGTTGTTTAGAATAATCTGTTTGACCCAAATAATTTTTTAGAGCCGCTTCTCGTGCGGCTAATTTAGTTAGATCAACAGGGTTAGAAAACCCTTTATCTTCGAGACCTGTTCTGATAGATCCGAGTTGATTTAAAAGGGATGTAATTCCTGTTTCAGCCATGAGTAACTCCTATTAAGCCATACCTTGGCCCATGGGGCCTGCCTCTTGCATCATAGCTTGTAACATCATTGGATCCATACCCATAGGATTTTCTCCAGTTGCCATTATACCGGCTGGCCCTTGGGCCATGTTCCCTACAGCGTTAACCAAGGCTCCTGTTTCTGCGGCCATTCCGTCCGAAACTGCACTCTTGGCTGCTAGTTCGGTGATACCACCGCCCATCCCGCCGACTTCTGCTAACTCTTCCTGCATCAAAGCACCAATGCCTTGGTCTATCTGGGCAAGTTGCAGGGTTGGTTGCACAAGGGCTAAAACGGAATCCGGTGTTCTTTGAGCGTCTTCTGGTCCAACAACCTGCGCCAAACGGGCGCGGTACGCTTCCACACCTTCGTTTTCATCCCAGACTGAATTCATAATATCTTTGAAATCGCCAGCCATATCCATGTTATTGATACTTCGGGAGACTTCTTCATTGACGGCATTGCCTACTTCTTCAGCAGCAAGCTCACTCGTAGCCGCCTGTAGTTCATTTCCGGCGGTCTGTATGACTTCTGGAGGAAGGTTCTGTGCTTCCTGATATATCATTGCCTCTTGTTCCGGTGACATTGCAGGCATCTCAGTCATCATTTCCTCGTCCATGGCAGACATGATGCCACCCTCTGCCATTTTAACACCACGACCCATTAAAATATCTTTCTGGGTTATGTTTCCGTCGCCGCTAAGATCTGGAAAGGTAGACCCGCCCTGCGCCATGCGCCGTGGGTTCATATTCTGGTTAAACATTGTTCTATCGTATATTCCGAGCATGATACTTTCCTGTTAAAATAGTCCGCCAATTTGTTTAGCAGCGGCAGCGGTTCCCAAAAGTCCGGTTCCTATTCCAGCAACTTGCTGAAAAGCAGAGGGGGTTGGAGCAGAGGGCGCAACTTGCGAGCCAAGAACTTGGCTAGTAGAAGGCGCACCTTTGTAAATATCTGACAAGAACGCAACGCGGCTATATGGCTCGTACAACTGTTTTTGCTGGTTAGCCCGTGAGGCATCCAGTTCAGCCTGTTGTTGTGCTTGTTGCTCCCGACCAAATTGCTGCATGGTTGAAAGATCCTGCAATCCTGTGGTTTGCGCCAACTGACCAAGGCCAAGTTGCTGACCGCCAATACCGGCTTGCTGACCGCCAATCCCAGCCTGCTGACCACCCAGGTTACCGTATAATCCTGCAATTCCGCCATATAGCTGAGACTGAGCTTGTTGACGACGTTGCTGGTTTTCAAAAGCAGTCTGCGACGCTCCAAGAGCTTGGTTGTAGTTCTGGGCATTCAACTGGGCAAGGGCGCGAGCTTGTGAATCAGCGAGGTTGCGGTCAAGTTCTGTTCCTGCAATACCAAACCTGCTGCCACCAAAGGCACCTGCCCCGACGCCTTGAGCAGCTAAATTGTTGCGAGAAATCTCTGCCTGCCGGTTCATCTCTGCAATAGTTGTGTCGATAACCTGCTGCTGATATGGGTTGGTATATGCAGATAAGTCAGTTGGTGCGAATAGTTGACTAGAACCTGAGATGGCTTGTTGCGCGGCAGTTATAGGTGTTTGAGCTTGTCCTAATGTTCCGAGGGCCGTGCCCAACGTGCCAAGGCCAGTTCCAAGTGATCCAGCACCGGAAGTCAAGTACTGTTGGTAACCTCCGATGCCACCTGCCTGCTCTGCACCTGCGGCTGCACGTTGCTGTAAACCGCTCAAACCAGCTATCTGTTGCTCTGGAAGCTGTATTGGAGTATCGGCAAGACCTTTAGCTGATTGGATTAAGCCCAGTTTTAGGGCTTCAATCTCCGGGGCTTCACGAACAATTTGTTCTGTAATAGTTGTTTCAGCCATTGTTACGCCCTCATTTCAAAATTACGCATCATGTCGTAGAGGCTTTTGGCTCCCGCCTGCCGGTTGCCATTGCCAGAAGGGTCTGCTCCTCTGACGGCTTTAGCATTCATAACAAACTCGCCGTCGGAAAGCATGGCTGGAATGTCATCAGAAGTCTCTGTTCCCGGACCTTCTATAAGCATCTCGCGACGTGGGAACTGTGGAGTTCCGCCTCTGTTCATATTCTGTGGCTTTTCTATGTAACCGCCGTCAGCAGCATATGCGGATGCTACAAGGGGGTTACCTGTGTCGTATCGATATGGGTTTATGTCGGCAATTTTAAATGCAGAAGGGTCGGCTTGAAACAAGTCGTATCCAGTTGGACCCTCAAAACCCGGTAAATCAGCCCTAGTAACGTCTTCAACTTCAGGTGTGTCAAAAGCACCCCCAAGCTTCGCACCACCTAAAGCAAGAGCAGCAGTTGGACCATACTGTTCAAGTAAGCTAGGGGTTAGTATTCTAGCAGCCTCCGCAGCGGCTCTGTCTGCTCCTGTAATACCCTTATATGTACTAGGGTATTGTGTCATTAATTCTTTTGTTTTTAAATCAAGAGCACTGTCGGTAGGCATGGGCGGGGAAATAAAATCAGTTACGGGCTGTAATTTGTCGGTTACTTGATCTCCAAACTTACTTATTGCAGCAGCATTTTTGGTTCCAAAAATATCTTGAAGAAAAGTTGTTTCTGGAAGGGGGTCGGGAGCCGACATGCCCGTATCTAGCAGTTTCGTTCCAGCAAAAAATTGATCGTAACCAGTTGGTGTGAACCCCTGCGCTTCCCGACCAAATATGTCTGTGTAAAATTCACCGCGCCCTAGTGTATCGTATCCGGGTTTTAAAGTATATTGATCGGCATAAACATCAGTAGCGGTTTTTCCTAAAGGAGCCCCTTCTCCTGTGATTGTATTCATAATATTCTGGTTTGGTCCGGTGCCAAAAATGTTTCCAAACTGGGCATCCGATGCCGCTCTAGAAGCTATGTCCGCATCAGAAGCTACGTAGCCTAAGTTCATTTCTTCCATAAGATTACCGGGTACGTCAGCAAAAGGAGACGCTGCATACTTTGTTCCCTGCTGCACCAGTTTGCCACCTTCAAGAGCGTAAACAGGGGTCTGACCAGTAAAGCTGCTTTTAAGGCTGCCCGCGAAGCTGCTGCCCGGAGCTTTAGAAAATGCGCCCATAGCACCTGCGCTAAGACTTGCTATGCCACCGCTCATAAGACCAGCTTTAAGTGAATCTTTAAGACTTGCCCCGCCAACAAGACTTCCCAGGCCGCCGCCGATAAAGCTGGCTCCAAAAGTTCCTGCACCAAAGCTGGCTCCTAGAAAAGGAATGCCAAAATATGCTGCGGCCAGTGGTATAACAACAGGAGCCGCCTTCTTTGCAATCTTGGCTACAGACTTAACGGCTTTCTTTACTCCTCTAAACACACTTTTAAAGAAGAATTCAGGTAAGCCCGTGTCTGGGTTAATGCTATTAAGCTCGCTGCCAACAACAAATTCTTGTGGGTCTAGGCCCATGCCGCGCATCTGACCAAAGAGAAGTTCTTTAATCTTTGGGTTTGCGTTCAGGACCTCTAGGGGTATGACCGTCTCACCTTCCGCAGCGTGAACTACATATATATCACCATTCCGACCGTACTCTGCCAGCTTCTTGGCTTGTTCGTGCATGGAACCAAGGCCAACTGGGGCAAACTCGTAATCAGGAGACGCCTCTGCAAAAGATTGCAAACCCTTATTCGATATTGTGTGTGTTTGTTGTAGCATCAGGAAAGCTCCAAAACATTGGCAAAGACTTGAATCTTTGCTGCGGTAGCGCAGTTAAATATTAGCGTATCACCGGCCTCTAAAACAAAAGGACCTGTAAACGACACGTCTGCGGTGGCAGAAGAAGAGGCCAACGTAGCCAACGTGATCTTCTGCAAAATTACCGTTGCCGAAGCGGAGCTATCGGTTATCTTGCAGAATACCACTATCGACGCCGTATGGCTATTATATAAATTGATGTTCTTTACAAGTGCTTCGGTAGCCGCTGGGCATGTATATACAACTACATCCCCTGTAGAACCTACCGTTGTTACTATATTCTTGTAAGCAGAAGCCATCAGTCCATAAACCAGTTTAAACCATTAGTGTCATCTTCTCCGCTAACAACAGCAGGGAAGTCTATCTTTGTAAGAGCCATCTCAAGATCACGCAATATTCTTACAAAAGTCTCTGCGTCGTACTCATCAGGAGCCATGGGCATACTGTGATCTAATAAACTAGACATTAGCGGCTCCCGTCAGGACGTATATCAAGGCGAAGATCACCCAGCGTCCACGTTATATCTGTTGTAGAACTCTCAATGCGTAGCGCAGCTTGCCGTGACCGGCTTCTAAGAAAAGCCTGCTGGGTGCTAGAGGTTACTGCATTGGTAGAATTAGTAGCCAAGCTATCTCCTGGGAAGTTGCGCGTCTTCAATACGTAATCTACCGAGGCGGCAGCACTGGTGCTTGTAATGTCAATGTCTGGTATCAAACGACTTACAAACATAAACTGTTGCCCGTCCCCAAGGTCAAAGTCAGCAGACTCAATAAACGAAGTCATGGCAGAGCCATCGTCATCGTCACCTGTCTCATGAATGTAGACAAAGTTTGTAGAGTTAGAAATCCCACAGGCTCTTGGATTATCGTGAACGCCATAGTCAACCCAAGCTGTCCTTGACAGAGTTCCCAGATCCCAAGTGTTCTCCGTAAAGTTAAACTTAACGTAGCGGTCTATTTCCGTAGAATCTGCGGAGGGGTAGAACCAGAACACCTCGTCAAACATCTTGTTGGAAGCCGCAAAACATTTAAAGCTCTGCTCCAGATTGATGTCGTCAAACACATACCTGAGAAGAGTGCAGGGAATAACCTGAACACGACCTGTGTAAACGTAGAAGTTCTCACGGTCCATCCAGAAAACCTTGTCTCCAACAGTTGTTACCGCGTTTGGTCCAATAATAGACACGTTGTTTGCTAACATACTGAAACCAAAAGTGAACGGAGGACCTGTAAACCGCATGGCATGGAGAGCTGTATCTGTCCAGATAAGCATTTCCTGACGGGTTTTCTGTGCCGATATAATCTCTGATCCAGAAGATATACGTTGGGAGCCAGCCGTGTTTGTAGCGGTAGGTGTCCAATCTGCGGGGTTCTCTTGGTCAGACCAGCGAACCATCAACAAATCTTGATCTGTTTCATCTAACGGATTACATCCAAAACAAACCACATGCCGATCTGAACCTGAAACCATTATTCTGCGGGTTATAGTAGGAGCACCAGACGCATTAGGCTGAGAGGCAAGGTCCGTGGCCCGTGAACCAAGGCCCAGTGTCTTATCCCAGTAGTACGGGGTTCCGTCGAAGACATTAAGCAGTAAGTCTTCACCCCAATTGTCCTGACTGTACAAGCGAATGTTTGATCCTGTGTTTGCCGCAGTGCTAGAGGATGCTCCCCACCCTACAAAGTCATTTGCTTCCTTAACAGTTGCTCCGTCGCTATGAGAAGCGGCAGAAGTTCCACGAGCACCTCGAACAACACCTGCATTAATAGTATGAGTAGATTTACCTGTGTATTGAATTAACTCACTGCCTATCAGCATAAGTCCGACAAAGGTTACCGCGTCGCCACTAGAAGAAGTAGCCACTGTCGTTCCGTCATCTGCGCGGGTCAAATCACCAAATACGTTGCTTACATTTGTTCCGTAACGTATTTTCTCACTACCTATTAGAAGCGTACCTTTAGCCGGAAACCCGCTGGAATCTGCCACAGGAACAGACGAACTAAGGACTGTAAGGTTCGCGCTTGTTGTAGTAGCCGCCGTTTCAAAGTTAGCCGCACTTGTTAGGGTAAACGAGGTCACACTGTCGTTTATTCCACCACTATCATTAAGGGTGGTCTGTGAATATCCTGTTGTTACACCGCTCCAGAGACCGGCTCCAAAGCCTGTCCCTGTTACAACCGTATTAAGACCTGTGTTGATCTGATAGTTGGCAATAACAGCAGACCCACCGCCAGCAGTGGTTCCAGAGGAAGCCGTACCTGTAGTTGTGATTTGATAACTGTTAGAGTCTACAACGGTTACCTCATGCTCAATGTTTAACTGAGCCGTGGTTATGCCGTCCGTTGCCGTAGCACCACTAAAAGTAACGTAATCTCCTGTTACTGCACCATGTGCGGGAGCCGTTACGGTAACAACCGTAGCACCAGAAACAACAGCCCCTGTTGTTAGTGGGTTGGCTCCAAGCGTAACGGTAGACCTTATAGGTGTAATGTCGTTGTAGCCGCCACCTTCTTCTATGTAGAACTTGGCTTCTGTGCCAAGTCCCATAAACTTGGATCCGTCCAATGCTGCCCAGACATGTAAGGAACGTCCTGTCCCCTCTATAGTATTGCTACTTAGGCGAGACCAACCACCCATCTTTTCAGGTCTGCCTTTGCGAAAACGAATTAAGTCAGAGTTAAACCAGCCGTTCTCATCACCGTAAGATGTAGTCTCACGATTAACTCCAGGCTTGAACTGTATCTTGGACAAAGGCATCTAGCTTCCTTTTATTATATCTTCCAGAGCATACCTGCCATCAAAAGGATAAGAGAACCTGCACCTGTAATCATCACTAGCTCAAGGCGTTTTATACGCTCAATGGTTTCTTTCCATCGTTCAGCGCAAACAGCTTCGTGTGTGTTTAGTTTAGCTTCTACATCTTTGACTTTAGCCATTTTTTATTCCTACAGCTTTGCTTTTTCAGCGTCTATTAAATTACGATTGTTTTGTAACCAAGTCTTGCCATCATCCGTAAGAACAGCTTCGGCTAATTTGGTTGGTGTCTCCAAAGATTCAAGCCTATCAATTTCTATCTGTGCTTTCTCAGCAGTGGTAAGATCGACGGCTGTGTGCGTCAGCGTTACTGTCTGCTTGTCGCCGTCTATCGCAGTAGTTGTTGGGCCACGCTTCTTAGTAGACGTAACTTCTTCTGTCACCTCAACAGCTTTTACAAGGACATATTTGCCTAAGTCCACAGGACGTTGGTCACCTGTAAAGACTACATCCCCACCTGTTTGCTCTGGCAGTTGAAGTCGGCTAACTGTGCCGCCCAAATTTGTAACTGACCCATCTGATTTTTTAAGTAAATAATCCATAATTTTTTCCTATGCTGGAGGCCAAGCTGCAAAAACTGTTGTTCCCAAAGGAATTGAAGCATTAGGCGTTGAGCTTACCGTTAGCCCTGATTGTGCTGCTGCAAATGCTGCTGCTGCACCAGAGTAGTTTCCTGTGCCGTCAATATTTGCATCAAAATTTTCAGTTAGGTTAGACCAAGTAAAACTTTTACCAGTTCCTCCGTTAGTAAACGTATAACCTATTGCTACACCCCCGGCTGATATATCCAAATTTGTAGACATAGCAGATGCACTTGAAGAAATAGACGCACTTCCAGAATCTTCCATTGTTCCAATGTTATAAGCAGCCCACACGCCGATACCAGTTCGATTTGCTGCTCTAGCCCAAGTAACTATAATATCTGCGCTTGTTCCCGATGTTATAGACCCAGCCCATATTTGTGCAATTGTATGATCTGTGTGTAACACTGAAATTAATTTGCTTAACCCCGTACCGCCAACAGTAACTGAAGTGCAATCATCAGTGCCGCCACCGCCACCTGTTGTTCCAACAGAAACAATAATTACTCGATTGTCGGCTGCCGTGCCAATTGCAGTGCTAGAAAAAGTTCTAACTGCTGTAGACGCAGTGGTGCTGTCAACATTTGCAGTAAATGTAATTGTAGCAACGTTTGGATTATGAGGTGAGTAAATAGGTATCAGGCTCATTGTAGAGCTACCACGTTAAGATGTTTAAACGAGCCAACGACAGTACTGTACATCATAAAATCGTCTCCGTTCGTTGTCGTTAGACTATCGCCTGTGACGATTGTGTAGCCAGAGGTAGTTAAAGTACCTGCCGAACCATTATTTGTGTACTGAACTACAATGGTAGACAGTTGCGACTGAGGTGCAAGAGTATGTGCGCCACCATTAATACCCGATTGTATATTACCATTTACAGCCGATAATGTTTCTGTGCCACTAGTGTTTGTCCCAAGGTCATAAACAGTTTGTTGAAAAGCACCAAAGCCTGTGCCTAGCCTAATCCCACCAGTGCCAGCAGCACTAAGGGTGAGATTAGAATCAGTTGTTACTGCTGTAACCGCATTTGCAAGAACTGTTGACATTTATAAATCCTTATTCTGGAGCAGAAGGCCAAGTAATATTGTCTACGTCTGACTGCCCACCAACATCTCTGAGGTCACTTCTATACTTTTTCCAAGCATCTGAGATGTCTGGGCTGTCGGGCATAGCCATCCAATCTGTAGCGGCTAATTTTATATCTCGCTCATTCCTAACACTAGCCCATTTTGCTGCTAACTTGTCAGCAGCAAGTTGATCTGTATCTTTTGTTGGCGTATCACCACTAACATCCCAATATTCAATGTTAGCATCTAAGTCTTCAACAACCTTACCACCGAACGAAGCAACGTGGGCATCAGCTTCATCCTTTGTGTCAAAATCCTGATACTTGGTTATTTTTCCACCGCTGTGAGAAACTACCGCTGTATATTTTTTCATCTTAATATCCTATTGATACATAATTGAAACGGAGCCAAGGTCAAAACCATTTGTCGTTCCAAAGCCTACTTGTGTTAGTTCAGCCGACAGAGCCTTTGATCCTGCTCCGACATTGACAGTTGCCGCATTGTCCGTATCCATCGTTTGCCATTGGCAAATCCAACGATAAGCCGCAACATCTTGAAGCGTCAATATCGCTGAACCACGATATTTACTGCTTGCTGCTAAGTGATCTGATAGCTCAAAATTAGCTGTATCATCAAAAAGAATATTTGCTGAAGATCGTAACTGCGCCCTCATGGATACATATCCAGAAGTCTCCAAGCCACCTGCATCTCCAAGAGTTAATTGGATAGCATCACCAGCACCGCCATCGCCACTCATGCTTATGTCAAAGTAGCTTACAACAATCATCTTAACACCACTTGGTATAGAGCCAAAAGTTTTTAAAGTACCTGATGTGGTCGCTTGTGAATCTGCTTGTGTAAACCCACCACCAGCATCCGTAAATGACAGAACTCCACTGCCATTAGTTTTAATAACTTGATTTGCACTGCCATCTGCCGAGGGAAAAGTTAACCCATCGACAGTAACTACCCCGGTTCCTTCAGGAGCTAATGCTAGGTTCCCGCTCAATGCAGTGACTGCATTTGATATGACTGTTGACATTTATAAATCCTTTATTCTGGCTTTGGGTTTTCTGACTTGACCTTTGCTATATGATCTTTAAAAGTTGTCGTGCCATTAACTTGATCCCAATATTGCATATCCAATTGATCCTCAATCGATCCGTACCCAGCCCGTCTAGCTTGACTTACTGTTGGCGTAGGCTCAACGTAAGTGACAACTTTGCCATCAACGTAACTGTCAACGGTTGTTGTATTGTCAGCAACATCTACCCACGATAAGTCTGCCGATACTGGAAATTCTGCGTCTTCAATTTGACAAATTCTTGTGCCATGAATTAATGCTTTCTTGGTCATCACGAGTACTCCTCAACAAAAACAACTCCAGCAAAGCCAACACCGCCAGCTTGACTATCTGTTTCTGCACCACTGCCACCGCCACCAAATGCAAAGCCAGCTTCGCCCACGCCACCTCCTTCAGCATTACCTCTACAGCCACCTCCAAAGAAAGATGACCCACCTGATCCACCAGCCCTTGACCCTCCTGCTGGCCCTGACATTCCGCCTCCACCAGTAAAGTTTATGGAACCATTTGCTCCTGCACCGCCAGCACCGCCAAATTTGCCTGTGGTATTTGATGTACTTGCCCCACCTATTCCACCAGTAGCTGTGCAAAAAGAAGCAAAGGAAGACGTACCACCTGTGCCTCCTGTGCTTCTAGAAGCACCAGCCGTTCCAGCGGCTCCAATAGTTACCGTTGCAGAAGAAGTGCTAGATACATCAATTAGCTCGATGGCACAACCGCCACCTCCACCGCCGCCTCCAGAAGAACCAGAAGGAGAACCGCCACCGCCGCCTCCACCGCCACCAACAACGTAAACTTTGACTTTTGTAATTCCGCTAGGGCGATTCCATGTTCCTGACGAGGTGAAGGTTTGGACAGATTGCAATCCACCACCGCCTGCTGCAAATGACAAAACGCCAGAACCATTTGTTGTTAATACCTGATCGGCAGACCCATCAGCATGGGGCCATGTCAGACCATCAAGAACCAGCTTGCCATTACCTGTTGGGATGACAGCAATGTTACCATTTGTAGACTTTTCATTAATTGTATCGACTTTAAGTGTACTCATCTCAAATCACCACAAAAGTTGCACCAGAGGAGATGGTTAACGTCACCCCACTAGCTATTGAAAATGGACCTGTGCAACTACCATTATCGGTAGCAACCATCGTCTGGCTCGTATTTAATGTATGTTCATTCACTCGTATAATATCACCGCTGTTGCCCACACTAGCTCCTGATGCACCTTCACCCAAGAAAGCACCGCCGCCGCCACCTCCCGGTTTAGTTCCAGCCAAACACCAACCTGTTTGTCGATATTTACCAGTATCATATTCTACAAACTCTAGCTCGTCACCAGCTTCTGTTGTAAAGTTTTGTGCGCCAGCAAGAACTAAATTAGTAGCATGATGAGTAATCTGACAGGCTCCATCGAAATGAAGTTTGATTACTGTACCCGCTCCTCCAGTGGTGTTAATAGAAGTAATGGTTGTAGTGCCTGTGACATCAAAGTAGTTTCCATCTGTTAATACTGGTAAAGCACTACCAGAAGCTACGTCTGCACCTTTAGACCACTGTGATTGACTGCCATTTGTAGCAATGTTTCCACTAGCCGTAAAATTACCAACAACTGTTACATTAGTTGTTCCTGTAGGAATTTCTAAAACATCAGCATCAGCATCGTTTTTGATGGTTACGTCATTAGTAGAGCCTTGGCCTGTAAGTATAAGTCCTTCAGCAGCAGTAAATCCGATAGAAGCATCGTCTCCAGCGGCTGTATCTCCCGTTACATTAACCGTTCCAGCAGATGTAATATCTCCAGAAGCTGTTATAGTGGCTAACTGCAAATTAGAAATAGCATCTATAACTGCGGCTCCAGATCCCGCTCCGTCCATGTAAACAATTGCAGACTTACCATTTGCAATTGTTATATTAGCTCCAGAACCTTGTGTTAGTATTACAGAGTACGGGCCACTAGAACCAGAATCGGTAGTAGCGTTAATCATAATAAAAAACGCTGCCGTTGTGTTTGGAGCTACCGTGACCGTGTTGTTTGCACCAAGAGCTCCTGTAAACTTAATTACACGATACATGCCGTCCTGAAGGTTTTCAGTGCCTGATCCAGGAGAAGCTTCTCGAACAGTTAAGGTATGGGTTGACCCAGAAAGAGCTACCGCTTTATAAGAGGCAATACGGTCTAGAATATCTATGTTGTGGTTAGTGGTATCGCCCCAAGCTCCAGATTGTTCTCCAGACCCTATCTTTTCAATACCAAAACTAGTTGTATACGATGATGCCATAATTTTGTTCCTATGCCGCTATCTTAATCCATCCAGCAACTTGACCTGGAATAATTTGTTCCCACATATTAATACGCCCTACGGCGGTTGCGGCCTCTACTCCTGTAACAGGGACCGTTATATCTACCTGTGTACTGCCAACCGCAGTAGCCGAAGCTACTCCTGAAACGGTTAAAACAGTACTTGCCGAAACAGTAGGTGACCCTGTTGCGGTTGCCGCAGAAACACCTGTTACTGTTATTGAAACAGGTACTGTTACTGTAGGAGATCCAACTGCTGTAGCCGCTTCAACTCCTGTAACAGGAACTGTTATATCTACCTGTATACTTCCAACAGCAGTAGCCGCAGAAACACCTGTAACCACAACACTTCCGGGAGAATCCCAAGTACCTGAATTCCAAGTACCTCGACCCCATCCAGTAAGGTTAGGGTTAGACATTAGGCAATCCTAATCAATGCGTTGTTGGCGTCATTGGCTGGCATGGTAATCGTAAAGTCTCCTGCACTAGAGGATTTGTCTGCTCCGAAGTTAATAACACAAACGGAAGGTTTGGCAGCATGAGTAGTGTCTCCAGCCGTTCCTGCATTAGCTAAAGTAGAGTTATATACTAAAGCTCCACGAGCACTACTAATAGTAGAATTTGAGAAAGTTACGTCTGCCATGTCAATAAAAGCCGTAGGGACCGAACTACTATTGTCACCAAGGCCAATAGTAGCACTTGCAATAGAAGCTCCTCCCGCAGTGTAGTTAGTTCCACTAACTTCATTACCTGTTGTGTACCCCGTAGTATCCACAGAAATAGAAGAACTATTAGTAAACATAGCCAGCTTAAATGTATCCGCTGCTATGGAACTACCGTCTCCACGAGAGTGCGTTGTCCAAAAATGAATTCCAGCGTTTATTTCTTTTTTGTACGTACCGCAAATACCAGATGTTCCTACAGCCATTACAGCCTCCTTATTATCTCTGCCATGTCCTCATGGCCCTGTTGTTTCATCAAAGCCCAGAGAGTTGTTCTTTCGCTTTGACACATCTTATTCATATAATATATTAGCACTTCTTTCAAACGTTGTCTGTGAGCATATGCTTGATCCCGTATAACAGGTGGGGCACTATCTGAAACCATCATTATCTTGTTTAAAGCCATCTCCGCCATATCTTCTGGAGAATGGCCTCTATTGTCACTAGTAAATACTAGAGCGTTTCCTATTTCACTTGCACCAACAGAACTAGACATTAGACGACGTCCCTACGAACTCGGTCGTATCGATATTGGTCACGAGTTTGTTTTCCCTCACCTAAATTCTTTAACCACTGAATAGCTTCTAGAAAACGGTCTGTGTATTGTTTTAAAATATCTGGCTCACCCTTCATAAAAGTGTAAGCTTCTACAAGACTTCCGTACAGAAGTGCTAGTTGAGCATTTGTTCCAAGCCAGCTTGTTCCATCTGCGCTTTCCGTAATAGAAGTTGGTCTGTAAAAGTAATGCAACTCCACGGTAAAGTTATCGTTTGGGGTAGGCGCTAATAAAAAAGTAGATTCGTCCCAATCAGCATAGTATTTAGGAACACCTGTCGTAGAAGCATTTGGCGTAAAATCTTGTAACATAGTTACTTGTTTGTATATTAAAAATTCTTTGTCCGTAGAATTTAATACGCTCAATGAATTTTGAGATAAAAAATCTCCCGGTTTTTGCAGATATGCGTTTCCAGTAGAAGCTGTTCCAGTTGCATTTTTTCTAAATACATCTAACTGACATTCTTTTAAAATTCTCTCCTCCGCGTTAAGAATAAACCGAGGAAGCTGACTAACAAACGTAGTCTCAGTATTCTGAACGTAGTCTTGAATTGCGGTCTTCAGAGTGGTGTATGTATATGCCATATCAAAAACTCACTTCGTAATGCTAACAGGACCAGCACTAGCAAAAGAACCGCCTCCTGAAACATTTCCTGTAGTAGCGGTGCCACTGCTGGCAGTAAAAGAATAAAAGGAAGATTGAAAGTTGGTGCTAATGTCTCCTGCAACAACTGTTATGGAATATCCAGAGGAAGATTCAACAACTGATTTTGTAAAACCGTCGAAGCCTTGAACTTCCCTAAACCTAACAACATCCCCTGTAGCACGACCATGACCGGGTTCAAAAACCGTGATAGCCGCAGATCCGCTAGACGAGGAAGTAAAAGCGTTAGCAGGTAGCAAAACTTCTACGGCGGGCTCTGTTCTATCTGGTCTAGGATCTCTAAGAGATTGCGGATCTGCGGGCGCTTTTATAGGCGTTAATTGAGGTTGCTTGGCTTCCCACTCATCTTTGCCAACGAGCATACCCGTCCACTCTTTACGCATATCATGTAACCGATACGCGGCTCCTGAACGATCTGAAATGCCCAAAGCATGTTTATTAGAAGCATACCTAGCCATTAAGATACCGCGCTAACAAACGTATAAGATGGAACTAGGTTAATACTTACCTTATCCCTATCTTCGTCCGCAGCCCTTATAAACTCTTCTTCGTAAAGTCCTTTTAAGAGTTGAACCCTGTCCGGAGATCTTTTTAAAGCTATGTAATATGCTAAACCCGCAGCTAGACAAGGGTAAAACCGAAAAGGAATTCCAACAGTGTTTGCGGAAGTGTCCGCGTCATCTATTCTTACCAACCTATCGTATATAAAAATGTCCGTGCTGTTTTCAGGGGTGGGCCATATTTTAAGAACGGGAGTAATCTGACGATCTACATAGTACTGTGTAGGTCTTCCTGTCGTTGTTTTGTTGGGTATGTTTAAAAAAGTGTCTCTACTAACCCTGGAGATAGACACGTCCGTTCCACTACGACGAATTACAGCGGATAAAATATCTATTGTAGCGCGAACGTCTTCAACACTCAGGTCAGCAGCTATCGTAGTAGTGGTAGCAGAACCACCGCTATCTGTACTGGAAATGGTCTCTCCAGCGGTAAAAGATCCATTAGGTATGCTCGTGGTAATTGTAGTAGAGCTTGGCTTTGTTAAAACCACCGCAGTTGCTGCGCTGGTTTGACCTGTGATGGTGTTTCCCAGAACTAGGTTGGTGGAAGCCCCGACCGTGGCTGTTATAGTACCTACTGGATATTCGGCAAGACCCGACACAACCGGTTGGCTTACTTGATCCATAGTCCAGCGATTAAGACCCCTATTGGCCCAATCAGCAAAAAGAAAGTTTAAAGACCGACGAGCGGTAACTGCATCATAACCAGTGCGGAACTCTAACCCACACCGTTCAAACGCTTCTTCAACGTAATCTGCTACATCAGGCTCAAAGTCCTTAGATCCAGAAACAGCCATTGTACAAAAAACCTTTCACGCTAACTTCAAATCATCCGTACTGTTTTAAACAAGTAATGACAATTGAATACGTATCGCCACTGCTGTGTCCTACAGTAGTTAACTGGATGTCTCCTGTGTTTCCACCAGATGCAGCAACATTTGGAAGACCGCTTATATCAGAGTAATCTAATGTATCCGAATAATCTGCGGGAAGTTCCGCAGCTATGACATCAGTAGTAGCATCCCAAAGAAATTTTACGCTCATGCCAACATTAGTAAAAGTTATGTTTTCAATGCGGACCCCTGTACAAACAGTTCCGTCTTGCAGTGCGGCAAGAGCAGAAACATCTATTTTAGTGACCGCAGCCTCACCTGTTCCATCACTAGTGTTTGTAAGATAAAAAGTAGCTTTTTTAGGCCCGTCTTCAACTTTGGTAGCTGTTACAGCATCAGCCATGTTCGTCTCCTTTCACATTAGTAAAGGGCAGGGAGGATAACCTCCCTGCCTAAACTATTAGCCATTATTAAAATCGACGTTCATGCCAGTAATACGAATCCAAATTTTACCTGCTGTATAAGCCGCGTTTGTTGCAGTACCTTGTACAAGGTACACATACTTTTTAGTCAGAGCCGCCATAACAGCCCCAGCATCAACAGAGTTATAATAACCTAAAGTAAGGTCCCCGTTGTTCATCATCTGAGTACCAGAAGCAACCGCAGCACCAGAAGCAGTAGTTCCTGTAGCAGAAATGTCTACGTTAATGTCTGGGTCGCCACCAGTTGGTACTTCTACGCAACCAAACTCAAGAAGAATAGGAATACCATTAACTTCTTTCGTCAGCTCTGCAATGTAAGCATTTGCATCCGTGCCATTACCAATAATTCTATCACCCGTTGCAGAACCATCAAAGCCGCCATGAAGGTCAATAAGAATGGAGGTTACAATAGTGCCGCCAACCTTATTCACAAAAGTGTTAATAGAAGCATCTGGAATACCAGATCCATGAGCATTAGGAGTGATGCCAAAGATAGTAGCACCAGTATCCAAACTAGCGTTGTTCGCTCCAGCAGCCGTAGCTGTTCCTGAAAAACCGTTTGTATCAACAATGTTGTTAATACCAGACGTTGCAACAGTTTGAATTTCAAACTGATTCTGAGTCACCGCACCAGTCGTGCCGTTCGTAGTGATTTGTTGAAAACCGTTTTGCGAACGGACGGGACCGTTAAAGGTTGTATTAGCCATTTTACTTTCTCCTTACGAAAGAACGGCCCTAGAGTCTTCGTAAGCGTCTGCTGGGACAGTCGCTAGGGCTATGATTCCCAGAAATAACTTGGGGGAGAGTTTCCTCCCCCCCGTGTCATTAGGCTCCTGGAGAGCCGAAGATACCGCGAGGGTCAGACCACCCGAACGCATAACGTTCGCGAGCCTTGTATCTCACATTACCTGTGTCGAAGTCGCCTTCCATAGAAGTCCTTACGGCTGTGCGGTTAAAACCTTTCAAGCCATTTGGAGCATCTGTCATAATGAAAAACGCATCCGTGTCGTTTAAGAAGTGGTTAACGGCGTAACCTTCCGGAAGCATTCCCATGTTCCGAACGGCATTAATGTCGTTATCCGCTGTTCCTACACGAAGAGTAGACTCAAGAAGACGATCCGCTGTGAATTGAAGTTCTTTTGGAACAATCATTTTCATACCACGAACCGCGACTTTAAGACCGCGCTCATCGACAAAGCTTGCAATATCAATCAAAGCTTGCTCAAGGCTGGTCTCATTAAGATCAGCCGCTGTTGCAAGTTCATTACGGAAAGTATTGCCGGTGACAAGAGGATGGTCAGTAGCACAAAGCTCTACGCCATCACCACCTGTAAAGGAGTTGTCAAAAGCATTGTTAAGAACCGCAGCGGCCTTAACTTGCTTTGTTTGGCTCATGCTGCGAGCGAGAGCCCTTGTGTACCGACTTGCAAGTCGGTCATAAAGGTTATCCTCAACAGCTTCTTCCGTGATTGAAAAGGCAAGTGCAATTGTTTCCATTGTGTAACGAGCAGTATAAGCTTCCTGCGCGTCATCAAAAGATACGGCACTACCTTCGCCTTTTGTCGGTGCTGCCCCAAAACCACTGAGCATCACTTCTTCTTCAAAAGCACGATCAGAACTTTCCATAGAAAAGATCTCTTCATGCTCACGATCATATTGATCGTATTCCATTCCGAACAATGCGTTCAGGCCGGGTTCCAACTCCTTAACGAGTTGTGCTCTACTAATAGCCATTTTCTAAACCCTCCTAAACGCCAGTGGTTGAAGGTGTGCCCGCTGCAATGGAACCCGTAGGTGCATTGAAGGGGTTATTCAACCGAACGATTGCGCCAATTCCGGCAGCAGTGAAGTCCTCGTTAAGAGCATCTTCGACCCAGCCCATAAGCCGTAAAGTAAGGCTATTAGTGGTGGCTAGGGTGCTGACGGCAAGACGACCATACGAAATGCCAGAAGTATCACTACCTGTGATACCCGTGGACAAACTAGCATTCAAAAACACGCTTGCACGAGCGTTTGCTTTGCTGGTTATAGTCGCATCAGTTGCAATTACATACAATTGACTAGGGTCGTCATTAATGAAGGCTTTTACCGGATGGTTACTATCCGCTCCAGATCCAGGCCAGTAGTTACTCCAAGTTGGTTTTCCAGTGGTGCTAGAGACATACTCGCATCCTTGAAACACACCTAGGTGACTGACAGTTCCGCCCGCTGCATTTGCAGTGTGGTCAATAAATCCCGAAGCAAGTGGGATAACAAGTTGACCGTGGTAGATTTTGTCAGTGTTACCGTTAGCAATTTCATAAGGAGTATACCCCGTAAGACCAGTGGAATTGGCACCTCCACCCAGTTTACTGAGCGGACGGAGGCCAAAGCTTCCGTTAGTATTAGCCATTTCTCTTGCTCCTTAAAGCAATGGGGTTAAAACAGTAGTCCCTTAGATCATTCGACCTTGGGACCTCCAAATGTAACACGCGATTGGCGTTCAGGTTTCTGAATTGCCATCGAATGATGCTGGGTCTCTTTCAGAAGATCGTTGTCAACAGCTTGCATCGCATCTTCGCTCATTTTATTGAAGTACGATTTACGCTCGGCAACAATTTCTACTGGAATACGAGCCAGCAACAAACCGCCCACACCAAATACTCCTTCGTATCGGCCACTGTCTAAGGTAGGTGCTTCAAAGTCGGGATACTCTTCCTTCCGTACCAACTCCCACCCTTCTCTCATACGAGCGGAAATGTTTTTACGGTCGTCGAAGCCTCGAACTTCGGAACGAATCCACCTGTGGACATAGCCTTGTGGCGGGTCGGGTGCATCCAATAAGGATGGGGGTTTCCAAGGTTGCCTACGAGGTTTTGCCGTTCGGGTCTTGGAAGCGCGAGGAGCCCGATCAATTTTTTCTTCAGACATCAAATTCTCCTAACGTTTGTGTTTCGCGTACTGATCCAGAGGAACACCAAGTTTCTTTGCTATTGCAACTTCACTTGGGGATAACCGTACTGTTTTGCGCCCGGTAGAACCGGAGCGAGTGGCAGAAGCTACGGACTGTTGAGGTCTTCGGCTTTCTGTATGCAAAGTATTCCCATCAAACTTATGCGGGAACGCCTCACGAATTCTTACATCTACTTCATCGTAGTACGACGGAGACTCTGTGTCAAAGCCTTCTTCTTCAACAAGTTTCTTGTGAATTCCAAAAGCAGCAAAAGTCATAGCCTCGTCTTCACCGAACCAATCGTTGCGACTAGCCCACGCTTCCGCTTTTGGATCTGCCCGGACAGGAGCAGCGGGTGCCTGCTGCACGGGTTGAGATTGCTGCATTTGCTGGGCTTGCTGCATTTGTTGGGCTTGTTGTTGTTTAGCAGTTCTAACCCGTTCTTCTTCAATAGCCATCTGCGCCAACTTTTTATTGAGGTCCACCTGTGCGGCGGTATCGTTGGTAGCAATAGCTGTTTCTAAATCACGGGACAAAGAGTCAGTTTGACTGGCTACTCTGTCACCGTATTCTTCAACGTACCCTTGATCCAAGCTTTGAACCCGGTCTTTTAAAGAAGAATTTTCGGCTTGAACACTTTTAGCAAAGTGTATGGCAGCTTGTTGTTGTCTTTCGGCTTCTCTAGCTTTTTTAGTAAGCTTGTCTATTCTTTTTTTAACATTCTTACTGTAGTTCTCATGTTCTTCTTCTGAAGATTCTAATTCAACACCTTCTTCAGGAACGTCTTCTTCGACATCTGAAGCATTTATTTCTACCTCTACGTCTTTGCCGGAAGTTGGAATATCCACTTCTAGTTCTTCGTTAGTTTCTGGCATGGTTAGTCTCCATGTTAATAATGCAGGATATCATCCGGATCCTGTATAACGGCTATGACCTCATCGTCATTCAAAACGCGAACTTCTCCCCCGTCTATTTTAAAACGAGCGCCCGCATATCTACCAAATATAATCCAATCCCCTTCACGGCACCACGCACCACTGGGAAACTTTGTTTTATCGTCATAGGCTAGAGGTCCTGTTTTTAGAACGTAACCGCAAACAGTGGCTACAGATTCCCTATCCACAACAGAATCTGGCAACAAAACGCCTCCTTCTGTTTTTCCTTTCCCAGCATAGGGGAGTATTAAGAGTCGCCATCCGGTAGGGTTTGGAAGACGAGCAAGGGTCTCTTCAGGAATTTTAGAAGGGTCTAGCACTCTTTCGTCAGGTTTGACGTAAGCTTTTTCAATAGAAACAATATTATCAACTTCAGATTTTTCCGACATTAATCCGCCTTTTCTAAGATTTCTCTCAACTCCTGTCCTATATAATCTAAAGATTCAATATTGCCAACAAGTTGTTTGTATTCTTCAAAGTTTTTTGCGGTTCCGCCCGAAAGAGAGTCCGCTATTCGAGAACGCCTCTCTTCAATAGATTTTAAAAGATGTTCCGCTAGATATATTCCGTCCATGATTATTTTACTTCACACCTTGCTTTTTTAGAGGGACTCATAGCACCTCGTCCCCGAACAGCAAAACCTCCCGTAGAAGCTCGGACGACCGCAGCTTTCGTGTTCTTTACAACGGTTTTTCCTTTTCGCCCTTCTCTTTTCTTCTTTCGAGCGGTTTTTGCACGTTCTGCCTTAGATAAACTATTGGCTTTTGCCCGTGGCAAACAACGATCCGGGTTCTTCTTGTCTTTAGACGTGCCGCACTTGCCCTTAATTGAGCCGTCAGATCCGATTCTCACCCAATCTTGCTTTACCCAATCTTTTAAGGCTCCCATTGTTACTTACCCTTAGATTTTTTAGCATAATTTGGATCTTTGCAATACTTTGAAGCCGCCATGTTGGCATACGCCGACGGATACGTATCAAAGGTTCTTTTTGCCCAAGCCTTGCCTTTAGGACAGATTTTACTGCCCTTACTCTTGGAACTAGCTTCTCCACCTTTTCTATAATAAGAAAGTTTACCTATTTTTGGCATTTTTCTTCTTCTCCTTGCCTGTACTATACAGATTATCAAAAGTTACGGAAGGGTCCATATAACTTTCGTCTGATTCCGCGTTGTGCATCCACTGGCTAGGTTTAAAATCAGGTGCCCCGGTTCCTGTTTCCCAGAGCGCGGGGCTTGTCGTCCTAACTCTGTTGTTTGGCAACGCTATAATGTTCCCGGTCCACGAACCTGCGTCGGTTAGTTCGATAATATGGCTCTGTTTATGTTGTGCAGGATCATCTGCAATAGAAGATTCAGTATAATCAACCGTAAACATGTACTTCCCGGTAAAGAAATCACCGTCTATCTTACACAACCAAGGACTAGAGCTTGTGCGATCATACTTTATTACAGAATGATGGTGAGAACTGCAATCCCAAGGCTGAACATGGTGAGATACCATTCTGTCAGGCCAATCCTCTAAAGGTGTGTCGGCAACGAGGGCGCTTATAGGCATTCTTGCCCACATAGCACCCCCATGTATGTTTTCTTGATCCGACTCGTCACTTTCGCAACCTGTAAAGATTACTTGAAAGCTCAAAGAACGATCTGGAACAGTAGTTACGGCAATAGCCATAGCATGAAGAAAATCTCCATGGTACTTTTCGTGATTATGCGTAAACTCTCGTCGCACCCAGCAATGAAAATGCGGAATGTTGCTTTGAAGGTATGGCATCAGGACTTTTTCTTGACCGCTCCGCCCTTAGCGTAGCCTTTTTTCTTCATCATGCCACCGCCCCTCTTTTTCACTACTCCACCTCTAGCATAGCCTTTTTTCTTCATAGGTTTTTTCATAACATCTCTCCTTTAACATTTCCAACGTCTGCGAGCCTGCCTAATCCTAGAGTTAGGATCGTTTCTAGTCTTAGCAGAACTCTTCTTTAACTGCCCTAGGGATCTAGCGCAGTAACTTTTGCGGCGTTTTGCTGCCGCGCTGCCTTTTTTAACTTTACCGGTTACCGCTGTTTTAAGTTTAGACCCAGGGTTCTTTGCTTTATACCTGTCTACGCCTGCTTTTGTCATCCCAGCGCCATCTTTAGTCTTACGATAGTTAGCGCCTTTGCCCGTCGTAGTGCGTCGGATAGGCTTTTCTTTTTTGCGAGCCATTTTCAGGAACCTTTTGTCTATTTTAAGACTATACCTTGTTTTTACTATCCAACAAACCAAAAATACCTTTGTTGTAAGATTTTTCTTGTGTTAACCTACAAATACCCACACAAGATTCTTATTTAAATGATTAAGGAGGGAAAAATGCCAAAAAGAACAAAAGAAGATGCCCTAGGGTGGCCTAAGTGGATTAAAAACACCAAAGACAGGGAAAAACAAATTGCAAAAAAGATGGAAGGGTTGCGTTTTGAAGACGTAGTATTAAAAGGGGACAAGAAAAACGTAGTTATTCAATGGAATGCAGTACAGAAATTTAAAAGAAACTCATTATGATAAGAAAAATACTACTCAAGCTTAGTCATTACGTAAGTAAGCTAGACAGCTACCTCTGGAGTAAGCTGCACGGAAGAAAACAAGACAAAAGTTAATCTTGTTTAGGATGTTTTCCATTGTGCAGCTTTTTCATCATATCTGTTTCTTTAAATAACATCTCTTGACCCATTTCTAGACGAGCAAGACGCGAATTAAGGTCCGCAAGATTATCTACAGAGTTTATAGAAGCCAACGTATTTACACGAGCAGTCAAGACACTCCTATCGGACTCGGCCGCATCTAATCTTTCATCAAAATTAGACTTATACTTATCGTGATTCTTATGAAACAACTCAAGATCTTGCATCACGCGACTTAAATTAGACTTTACTACTGCATAGCCTCCTGCAATGGTTGCTAATAATAAGACACCCTGCATGGCATGTGAGGCGGTTAGTTCCATTTTAAGTCTCCCTTGGTATTAAACGAATAAAATCTAAAACATACCCTAATTCTTTTGGAAATTGTTTTTCTACCCGCCGTTCAACTTCTTCAATACTCGCAGCATTTACAATATCGTAATATAACACGTTCTCAAACTCGGCAGAAATTCCTAGCTCGTTGTTCCAATCTTCTCCAGAACGAATTTTCTCTCTTACAGCTTTATTAAACACACCAACTTCATAATTCGACATGTCAACAATTCCCTGAAACGCACCGGTTGATCCAGATTATGTACCCCGCACCTCCACATATACCAAGTACCAGAAGCAATTTGCCAAATTCCCCCATCCAATACAGAACCTTGTCATAAAACTCCTTGTCAGCTTTCCTTTTCGCCCTTAGTTCTTTCGCTGCTTTTACTTTGTTCTCCTCAACAACAACTATACGACGTTCATGTTCAGCCTGAATAGCCGCCCAGGTTCCAAACCCGTACTTGTCATCCACGTCAATGGACAGATTCCTTAGAAGTGTCTGATTATTGCGCTCAGTTACCACATCTGCAATAACAGACTTGTAACTTGAATTCCCCGCAGCAGCAGCTTTTTTAGCTTTTTCAGCTTTCGTGGTCAGACTAAATATATTATCTAGCGCACTTGCTACATCTTTGAGGTCCGAGGACATCTCAATGAGTTTTTTAGCACCCGCTAGAGCAACCCCTATGGTAATTGGGTCCATACATTTTACCTACTTTTTACCTTGTAGAGACCTGTCTCCGAACCACCAGGTCACTGCGCTGCTTGTCATAAATAGTACAGAATCTATCACCCCGGCCTTCATGGCAAAGTCGTCAGTCGTAAAATAGATTCCTCCGACGAGGATAAGAAGAAACCCCGTGAGGACAGGGCGTACCAGACGCAGAACATCCACCACCCAACGATGGGGCTTGCCCATCGAATTGTCGTGCGAATAGGATGCTTCTCGTAAACTGGCTGCTGTCTCGGCA
>Ga0196887_1000293_pt1 | contig 24710 bp, 24 predicted proteins | sample VirMetDEL_Mar_31_FD_169094 | JGI IMG/M metagenome (GOLD analysis project Ga0196887, IMG submission 169094) | Aqueous microbial communities from the Delaware River and Bay under freshwater to marine salinity gradient to study organic matter... | ecosystem: Environmental > Aquatic > Marine >... | reverse complement strand
AACTCAAGCTTTTCAAGGGCTTGCGGGTATTAACGTCCCAACTGCGCAGATGGGTGGGTTTACTCCAACTAGCTTTACTTCTGGCACAACGGCTCAGGACTACATGTCCCCCTTTATGAACGCTGCTCTAGAACCACAAATAGCAGAAGCCCAGCGCCAAGCTGAAATACAACGGGTGCAAAATGCCTCTAGACTAGGCAAGGCCGGTGCGTTTGGTGGGTCTCGTCAAGCTATTATGGAGTCCGAAGGCCAACGCAACTTACTTAGAAACCTTGCCGATATATACGGTACAGGCATGCAGCAGGCGTACACCCAAGGTATGGGGCAGTTTAATACCGAGCAAGACCGTGCCCAACAAGCCCAAGACCTAACTAATCGTTTTGGTTTGTCTGCGTTAGGTGCACAGCAGCTGGGGGGTGCGCAGCAACGTGACATCGAAGGTCAGGGCATTGCCGCAGACTACGCGCAGTTCCAAGAAGAGCGAGACTTCCCATTCAAACAAGTCCAGTACCAACAGTCTCTTTTACAAGACTTACCTATTAGTGCGGCGTCAACTGAGTTTGTCGGGCAAAGTGATCTTGCAGAAATGTTAGGCTATGGCGGTACAATTGCAGAAATATACGACAAACTATTTGGCGACGAGTAACCATAAGAGATTAAGACCATGATACCTACCGGCGGAATCGGACAACAGCTAGACCAATTAAAAGGCTTGAGTATCCAAGAGCTTATGCAGCGGCAGAGTGTAGACCCTCAGTTGGTGTACGCCCTTGCCCTGCAAGAAAAGCAGAAGATGGAAGCTGCAAAAGAGCGTCAAGCTTCGATGGGCATGGAAGTTCCTCAAGGCACTGAAGTTGAAAAAATGGAAGCTGATTTAGCTTCGCGTAGAGCGCCCGGAGTACAGATGGCGGCGCAGCGTAGCATGCCTCAACCTCAGATGGCGCAAGGGATAGCTGGTGTTCCTTCACCTAACATGGGTGCAGTTGGTCGTGCGCAAGGTGGAATTATTGGGTACGCAAAAGGCGGTATGCCTGAAGTAGGTGCTAAGTCTAAAGGCCCTATCCCTCGGATGTCGCCAGAAGAAAATGCTATGGCGCTTAAGTATTTAGAAGGGCTTAAAAAGTTCGATTACTTAGACAAGAACCCAGACAAAGTAAGCCCAGAAGGCAGGCAGGCACTAGAGCAAGACCGTCGCACGTTTGAAGCGCAGTTCCCGAACTCGTTCAGACAGAAAATAAACGAGATGATGTACGGCCCAAGCAAAGGTATGGCTATGGGCGGCGACGTTAAAGGTTATGCAGGCCTTGATGGTTCTTTAGTAGGGGAAGATGAGTTCGCCATTGTGGCTACAGGCCCTAACGGAGAGCAGTACACGGCGGATGACGTACGTCTTCTAGTGTCACAGGGTGCTATTGTGCGAGACCCAGATGCGCCAGAACCAAGTGACCGTATAGATAACGTAATGCGACGCGAAAGGTTAGCAGCGGAAGCGGACAAAGAACGCGAAAAGAAAAAAGAGCGAGAGCTACGAGACCTTGAAAGACAACGTAGGATAGAAGAAGATGGGCCAAGTCAAACTGCCGCAGAAGCGGCTTTCACTGCCCTTAGCGGGCCTTTTAGTGCTGCGGGACGTGGTATTAACACCGTTCTAAACACTATAGGTGATGAGATTATTCCTGAAATGGGGCGATACGCTACCGAAAAGTATCAAGCAGGGCTTACTGCACTTCAAAACCGTGCTGCGGAACAAGAAAAACAACGCGCTTTTAACGCTGAGCAAGCACAGGCAGACGCTATAGGTATGCGTCCTCCCACAAGAGAGCAAGCGTTTAAAGAACTTTTACAGCCTCTTATGGACAACAAACAGTCCGTAGATAATGCCATGGCTGATATTACGGGTGCTAGCGCGGGGCAAGGACAAAGCACTGTTCAAACCCAAGGTGCGGGACAACCGCAGGGTACGACACCGCCCGTGCAAACTCCATCAGAAGGAGGCGGTATCCGAAGTGCGCTGTCTAAAGTTAAACCTTTCGCAGATAAAGCTATGGGAATTGCTGAAATCTTAGGTAGAGGTGCCGGTGCATCTAAAGGCTTTGAAGGCGCTAAAATAGTTGAGGAGAGCGCTAAAATACGAGCGGCTGAAGCGGACCGTGCTGCAAGACTAGAAGAGCAGCGTATGATGCTAGAGGGGCGCAAGGCAGAGTTAGATGCTCGTAACGCCGCCGCAATGAACATGTCCGCAGCGGAGTATGCCGGTCAATTAACTGATGACGCAATAATGATGTCTGATGAATACACAGCGCTAGCAGAAAAACTAGAGGACGAAGCGGGCTTCTTTATGAACGCAGAAGAGAAGGAAAGTATAAGACAGAAATTAGAGACCGCGATAAAAACCATTAGGGATAGAAAAATAACGGAGTATCAAGGTTACTTGCAGGGTAATTTCTCCGGTGCTAGTGGGCAGAAAGGAGCAGGTGGGCAGGGAGCAAGTGAAAAAATAATGGACTCGGCTGAATTTTTCTCCAACTAAGAATAGTACAAGTTATCTTTTAAGAGGTTTAGCTAATGCCCGTAGTAAGAATGCCGGACGGCCAACTTGTACGCTTCCCCGAAGGGACTCCAAACGAAACCATAAGGAGTGCTATACAAAGCAAGTACCCCGATTTTGGAAAACCGTCCTTGGGTACTATTGCTGATAGAGCGTTGGGTAGGGGCACACAAAACCTAGCTGCGACTTTTAAAGACGACCTGCCTGCTTACTTAGCTTCTATCCTTGGGCAAGACGAGTATGCGGTAGAGCAACTCGAGGAAGGCAGGGCGCGAAGACAAGCGGCAGCGGAAAAATTCCCAACTCAATACGGCAGTTATGAAGACGTAGGCAGCTTAGGCGATGCGGTTGGTTTTATCACTGAAAAGACCTCTGAGTTTGCGCCACAACTTGCTGGGTTGGGTATTTCTGCGCTTACAGGTGCGGTAGCTGCTCCGCTTGTTGGGCTTGGAACGACCGCGGGTGTTACTACTGCGAGTCTTCTTGGTTCTTACGCTCTCGTGACCCCAGAATCTTTTGCGGGCATCTACGAAGAAACTGGGACGCTTGCTCCGGGCGCTGCTTCTATTGCTGGCGCGATTAACTCTGCACTTGAATTGGTTGCTCCTGCTCAGTTATTACGAAGTTTCTCTCCCAGTATGCGTAGAGGTGTTGTCACCGCAATCCTCAAAAAGTCAGGCATGCAACCAAGCATTGCCGCAAACGCAGCTAAAGGCGTTGTTAAAGGTGTAGTCACAGAGGGCACAACTGAGGGCACGCAAGAAGCCGTCAATATAGCTGCCGAAAAGTTTGTAGGTGACAACCCCATGATCTTCGACAGCGAAGATTTTAAACGTATAACCGAATCAGCGGTTGCCGGTGCTGCTGTTGGTCTGCCCCTTGGTGGCATAGGTGGTGCAGGTCGAGGCTTTACGGATCGCGGTAAGTTCAGACGAGACAAAATTGAAGCCGAAAGGCTAGCTGCCGAACAAGCCGCACCCGTTATAGACGAGCCAGTAGTAGCTGAAGAACCTGCACCCGAAGTGCCCGCCACTACAATCCCTGCTGATAAAGCCGCACTTAATAAGTGGGGCATGGCTATGTTAGGCATTTCACCCAACGCAAAGATACTACGGCCTGATGGACCCTTGGCGGGCAAAGACCTTACTGACCCAGCTCAAGCTGCGGAAGCAGTAACAGCCTTGGAAGAATACCTAAAAACCGCCAAGAAACCCGAAATAATTAAGAAAGTGAAAGAGGTAATACGGGGTTTAGAGCCGCAGGGTGCTTTTGTTGCCGAGCCTACCGTAGTTAAAAAAGAAGAACCTGCTATAGACGAAGAGCTTGCAACAAGAGGGTTCCAAAAAGCAGAGGTCCAAGACGAAACTGTTGCAGAAGAAGACATTCCTGTAGACAGGCCGCTGTGGTCTAAAGACCTGCTTGGCTTCCTTACTGACGAGTATGACATAACAGAAGCCCAAGCCGCAGGGCTTACGCAAACCCAGATGGATGCTTTGCTTGCTGATGCTGAGTCTGAGGGTTCTGTGTTTGACGGTCCTATGGTAGAGGAACAAGCTACTATCATAGCTGATGAAGAAGTAGAGGGAGCACCAGAAGAAGTTGATGGGCCTTCTGTTATTGACGAAATAGCTAAAGAACGCGACGCGGCTTTTGAACAGCAAAGAGCTGAACTAAACAAACGACAAGCAGAAATACAAAAAGAAAACGAAGACCGAATACGTGAAGAGTTGAAAGCGCAAGAAGAAGGCCGCGTATTAGAAGGAGAACTGGTAGGGCGTGCAGGAGAAGCTACGCAACCAAGAAGAGAAGGCATTACTTCAGTATTAGAAGGTGAGGTTGTTAGAGAAGGGCTGCCGCGCCCCGCGCTTACTGGTAGTGAGACAGTCACCCCTCAAGAAACTACTCCTGCCGTTGAAGATGAAAGTAGGGTAGACGTAATAGGTCGCGCTGCTAAGAAAGCAACAACAGCCAAGAAACCGCTACCTACTGATCTTTTCTTGCAGTTACAAAAGCAAATCGACAAAGAAAATGCGCCTGACACACGAACAGTAAAAGAGAAAAAAGCTGATCAAAAAGTCATACGCGACGAAGCGCTTGAGCAGGCAGACATAGAACAAGCAAAACTAACTAAAGGTCGTAAGCCTCGTTTTGGAGAGGACGCGTTAGCCTTTAGAAATAAAGAGCTGCCCGAAAAGGTATATCGAGAGTTAGCTGTGTTAAAAGCAGCCACTACACCAAAAGAAGAAACTACAGATGGGCGTCAAATCCTTGCTAACTACTTGCACGCTTATAAAACCCCCGAAGGCGCTCTTGCCGCTATAGCAGCGGAATCAAATATTGACTATGCCGAGAACACAGGGGTAAAGCTAGCAACTAACGTAGTAGACGCACAAAAAGCCGGTGCATATATAAACAAAAACATGGATGAATCCGTAAAAAATGCGTTTAAAAAAGACGTAGACTTTGTAACAAAAGAACTAGCTTCCGTAGAGCGTAGGAACGCTAAAGAAAAGAAAGATGCTGACATCCGCAAGAAGAGCAAGTTTGGACGTAGCAAAACAGCGGAAGACTTAAAAGACGTTGGTGCAGGCACTAAGGGTGCTAAAGCTGTCGCCAAGAAAAAGAAAGAAGAAGTTGGTGAAACTCCTGAGCAGATAGCCAAGCGCATAAAGGACGAAGAAAAAGAAAGGCGGGACAAAGAAAAAGCAAGACGGGACGAAGAAGCTGAGGCTACTGCGGACCTAGAATTAGATGCGGAGCAGGAAGGTACTGTTGGCTTTGTTGCATCGGTAATAAGGAACGCGCAGGGTGTAGCTGAAAAAACAGAAGCCGAATTAGGTCCAAAGTCACGAAATAATGAGTGGGTAAAGTTTATTGCTAGCCTGCCAAAGACGAAGCAAAAAACCTTCTTGGACAGCTACACACGCATAGCCAAAGAAAACCCTAACTTAATCCCTGAGTCTCTTAGGGCACGCGTTGTTGCCGAGAACAAAAAAATACTTTCGCAGAAAGACCAAAAGCGCCTAGTAAAGTTTGAAGAAAAGTTCTTACTGCAAACGCCTGAGTACCAAGGCCCAGAGCTTGATCAGTTTGTAAAATTGGACTTGGCTAACAACGACTTGCAAACTGCCCTCGACATGGTTGCGAACGGAAGAAACGCACGCGGCGAGGATAAAAACATAACCGCACTTATACGGAAAATAAGGTCTAAAGTAGTTGGCACTAAAGTGGTTTTAGACGGTCCCGGCATAAGAGCGGTAAACTTAGACCCGTTACGCTCAGAAGCTTTGGAAGTGCAGGCAGGGGTAGAGGGCAAGAGTGCAATAGAAGCGGCTAAGTTTGTAGCTAAAAATGCGCCGAGCAAAGACCTACGAGTTATCGCTACCGCAATACAAAACAGGTTAACCGCTTTTGAAAAAGCAGGGTTGTCAGTAGACTTTAAAGTAATTCATTTAGGGGATTCTATCCCTAGAAATATGCAAGACGTACGGGGTTTTATGGACCCTAATGTACCTTTTGCAGATGGTCTAGCGGGCAAGCCTATAATTCCAAAACCTTTAGTACGGGTTATGGGTGCTGATATAACCGGCAAAGTAGGGGTGTCCTATGAAGTGGTAACCCATGAACTTTTCCATGCAGTAACTAGCTTACAGATAAACAACGTAGGCGGCATCAATGACGCTAAAACAACTGCCGCTGTAGCAGAACTAAATGCTGTTAGGAATCGCGTAGTTGACTCGTATAACGAAAGACTATCCGCAGGGAAAAAGTTATCACCCATTGAAAAAGAGTTCTCAAAAGGCGGGAACAATTTCTTAAAAAACCCAAGAGAGTTTATTACTTGGGCTATGACAAACCGTGGTGCTGCGGAATACCTAGATACAATACCGTATCAAAACACAACTGCTCTTACAGCCTTTGTGCGGGCACTACGCAAGCTGTTCGGTTTAGAGACAACACAGGATACGGCGCTTACAGAAGTACTAAAAGTTACTGAGGTCTTACTAGGTAAGAATGCCGTAAACGCGGCTATGCGCAAAGCACAAGCAGTAGAAGGTGCAGGTATAGCGGCTACTACCCTGCCCAACATGGCTAGCGGTGCATACATACCGGGCCTAGATACAATTGTACTCAGCACTAGAACAGGGTTAAACGAGCACACACTACTGCACGAGTCTGGGCACGCTGGGCTTGCACAGATATTAAATAACCGTAACCACCCCACTACTAAAAAGTTTATAGAGTTCTTTGACGAGATTAAAACTCGGATGGGTGATGCTTATGGTGGTTCAGACATACAAGAGTTTGCTGCTGAGTTTGTAAGTAACGGAGAGTTCCAAGCCTTAGTAAAACAGATTAAACCACCTAATGGCGATAGCTTGTGGACGCGTGTTATTAAAGCCATAGCTGAGTTCTTTGGCCTGCGTAAAACCGACACTGCTTACGACACAACTCTTAAGTTCTTAAATGATCTTCTGGATGTATCTCAAGGCATAGAGCCTACACTCGCAGACACTTTGTACCTAGGTAATGGCAACGTAGATCAAGTTATGGATGACGTTGCTGACACTTACTTGTCTCGTAGTACCGAAGATGCGCTTGATGCGGTGTCAAGATTTGAGTCTGACAAAAGTAGAGTTTTTGCTCTGGGCACTGCTAGCTTAGGCAACATGCAGAATATGTTCGGCGAGACTTCGCCTAGGTATAGAGGCAAAAACCCATTGCCTATAGGCAAGTTGTTAGCGGCAATTGAAAGAAAACGTGGTGAGGTTAACATCGCCATAGACAGGACTAGTAAAAACATTAGAGAAATGTCCAAGGCAGAAAGAGACGCTACTCCTGCACAACGCCAAGCGTTCAACGATATTGCTATAGATGCTCGTCTTGAGGGCGTAGACTTTTTAAAGCCCCTACCAAAAAATGCTGGGCCTAAGAAAGCAGCTGCGCACAAGAAATTAAACAACCGATTTAACCAGTTATCCAAGCCTTTGCAGGCGTCTTATAGAACCCTACGCAAAGAACTAGACACGTTCTTGGAAGAATACGTAGAGCTTATTTCTCAACTACTGCCCGAGACTGCCGCATCTAACTTAATGAAAGATTTCGCTCAGTTAGAGGGTGTCATTGCGTATGTGCCGTTTGAACGCACTGGGGAATACTGGATTCGTTATAAAGACCCAGACAACTTAGACAGTAATGGCGATCCGAGAGAAACGCCACGAGCACTAGCTTCTCCTAGGAAAAGAGAAATTGAGATTGCTAAGTTAAAAGCTAAGCACGGGCAGAACTTTGAGGTTCAGCAGTACGACAATCTTAACTCTATTAGCGTACCGAAGGGGCTACCTGAAGGGCAGTTTGTTACTAAGCTTGTGGGTGAGATGCGAAACAGTGGTGTAGACGAAGCAATAGTTGAGCAGGTATATCAACAGTACGTGTCTATGTTCCCCGAAAATTCTTTGATGCAGCAGTTTAAAAAGTCTAAGAATGATCCGGGTATGGATAGGGACATTGTTACTGCGTACTCCAACGTCGCAATTAAGTGGGCTAATAAAATAGCTAACACTCGATACAATCCGCAGATCGAAACTGCAATGCAAGAAATACGCAGGGTGCAGAAGGAGTACCACGGCGGAGATAAGAACATGGCCGCCGCCGCTAAAGCATTGACTATGCAGCAAGACTTTTTCTTAAACCCGAAAGTAAGCCCTCTAGCAGCTGGCCTGACTTTTGCCAGTTACTTTGAATATATATTGGGTAGCGTTTCTTCCGCCGTGGTTAACCTTACCGGTTTGATGTTCATGGTAACTCCTATGCTGGGTGCACGCACTACGTACACTAAGGCAGGTGATGCGATGTTACTTGCTGGGAAATTAGCAGCTAGCAAAAATTGGCGCGAAGGCAAAATAGAAGGTGAGTTATCCAAGTATAAAAATTTGTACCGAGAGCTAGATAATCGTGGGTTGCTCCAGCACACAGTAGCTCGGGAAGCGTTAGAACGTGGTAAGACAAAGGGTAAAGACTTTGATGGCGTTTTCTACAAAACTGTAGAAGTGCTTTCTACTCCGTTCGCAGCAAGTGAAAAGTACATGCGGGCCACAACGGCTATAGCTGCTTATGACTTAGCTATGGCAAATGGTATACCCTCAGAAAACGTCCCTGCAAACAATGAGCAGGCTGCTATAGATTTCGCTGCCAAGATGACACGCGACGCGCACACTGGTGGTATGGCTGAGACTATGCCTCGTTGGTTGCAGAATGATTTCGGGCGTGTAATTTGGACGTTTAAAAACATTGTATTCCAACAAGCATACGTCCTATTTACTGCTATGAAACAAGCTTTTGCAGACTCTGACCTGCCCCCTGAAGTTAAGCGTGTAGCTAGACGCCAAGTTATGGGCACTTTTGGTTTGAGTTTTGCGTTGTTAGGTGGGAAAGGGTTGCCGTTCTTTGGGGCACTCACCACGGTTATGAGCATCTTTGATGGGATCTTTGGTGACGACGATGAGCCATACGATCCTCGCGTGGAACTAAGCGACACGTTCGGTAGTTTTTTCTACGACGGGTTGATCGGGTCTATGTTCAATATAAACATTAGTGAACGTGCGGCGTTAGCTAGAGATATAGTGTGGAGAGACGATCCTAAGAGCATAGAAGACTACGGAATCCTTCGTACTGGGATGATGGCGCTTGGTGGACCTATGTTCTCGTACGGTATAGGAGTTGAGAAGGCACTGACTGAGGACTTCCGTCAAGGCAGGTACATGCGCGGGTTTGAGGGGTTATCCCCCACGTTTGTTCGTAACGGTTTAAAGTCTTGGCGGTACATGTTAGAGGGTGCCCGCAACAGGGATGGTGATCCGATAGACACCGACATCAACACATGGAATCTAATGACCCAAGCGATAGGTTTTACTCCAGCAGACCTGTCAAATACTTATGAGCAACGCTCGTCAGCCAAGAACTTTGAGAATAAAGTATTGCAACGAAAGCAGCGTATCTTGAACAAGTATAAAACTGCAAAGAAGATGGGGGATAAAGCTTTACAAGAGGAAGCGGTTAAAGAGGCGAGGGAGTTTAGGCGCAAGTTCCCTACGCTTATGGACGACAATACTTTAGAGCGTTCTTATAAAGCCAGTGTGCGCGTAGACCGAGAAGACACAATGGCGGGCATTACGTTTACTAAGGGTCTACGCTACATGACTGAGGACTTCTTCGAGTAGTTACACTCGCCAAACACGGATGCCCTGAACCCCTTCTTCTAAAACGATCTTGTGTACGAACTTATACTTGAGTCGTTTTAGGGTCGGGGTTATTTCTTTCAAGGCGTTGGGCGGATCAAGGCAGGGTATAAAGAAAGAATACCCCACCTTAAAGTTTTTCCAGTTTATCTCGTACCTAACTTTCTCCACCTGCATCTTCATCACTCGTAGGTATAAGCACATCCATATCCAAAAAGTCTGGGTGGCTAGCATCAAAGATCAAACACCTTACTGCCGTAGATATTAAACTGCTGCCCTTTGCTAGGCGCTTATTATCAATCTTTAACAGTACACCGTTTTTCTCTAGTTGTTTTATGGTGTCTTTGTAACTGATTTGCAGGTCTACACAGTCATCTTTAAACGTCTTGGCGGTTATAAAAACCCTTTTTGTGTCGGGTTCATACCGCATTAAGAGCGCACCCTTTGGTAGAAGCTCTGGGAACTTACCGATGTTGGTGCGCTGATCCACGCCGTCTTCTACTACTAGCATGTTGTTATTGTGTCGGTTAATGAAGTCACCTACCACGGTGCTAGGGTTGCTAGCTGGTGCCGTAGTATCTTTGCGCATCTCAAGCACATGCTTTGATATTTCGCTATAGATTTTTCCAATGTTCCACCCTTCTAGCAAACCTAACCTCTTAGCTATGTGGCCCCCTGCAATGTTTACCGCTAGTACAGCAGACCAATTACGTTCCCGCTGACTAAGGCGAAGCTCTTTATCAAACTTAGCTTGCACCTTAAATATTAAATCCTTTACTTCTTCTAGGTTGCTTATTACGTATTGCATATAAACTTCTCCCGCTACTCCGTAGTTACTATTCAACATGTGGTCTAGTACGTCCTTCCCTTCTTGAGTGGAAATAACAGGTTCTGCCATGTAAGGAACATTAAACTCCAGCAGCCGCATCATCTCCCCATCAGGGTTATTTTTAAGTACCCCAAGCTTTTCGTAGAACGACGCATTGGAACTCGCTATAGAAATAGTCCGCCATGTTATGCTGTTCTCCCTAAGCTCATTTGAACTAGCCTTTGCCTTATCTTTGCCCCTACCTTGTGAGTAAGCATACAAAGTTCTTGATGCGTCAGCCGGACTCAGGTTGGTTATCTCGTCCATTGTGTTAACTATGTTATTCAAGAAACCAATTTTTAATATCTTTCCGACATCAGTATCATCAGGCGTGCCGAGTAGCATTTCAGGATCACCGAATACGCTATTAGCCATACGCAAGATTGTTGTCTTGCCCGTGCCCGAGTCGGGGTGAATGAAGTTTATTACCGCACCCTTTTGCCCTGTAAACTTTAGTAGAGGCGCGCCAAAACCAGACAGTGCACCAAACGCCTGCACTTCGAGTCCTTCCCTACCATACAACTCAAAGACTTCTTTCCATTTATCTAAAGAACCTTTCGGTTGAAAGTATTGAATCATATTAGCAATAGCGCTAGCGGGGGGGCTATGGTATGTATCCGTAGCTTTTATTTCCCTATCACCCACAATAAACACGCTGTCGTTATCAGCCCATCCAAATTGCGATCTCATAATCTGTGCCTTATTCACATGTTGAAGCTCTCTAATAAAAGCCAACAAGTACTCCGTTATATATTTATGGCGAGTGTCGTTCCCGACTACACCGTACTTAGCTAATTCTTTACGTAACTCACCACGCTCGGTAAGTTTTGTGTTTGACACTACGAATTCTTTCACACCGTCTTTCGGTAAGTGGTGCTTAAGTACTGCCACGTATCCAGCTATGGGGTCTTCCATTAGCTTAACTACGTACAGGTCATTATCGTATACAAGCTTAGGCTTAGAAGAGTCGTCTTCATCATCACCATCTTCACCTTCCTTGTAGATACCCCCGTTGGCACCACGAAAGTAGCCATTAGGAAGCGTAGGTATCTTATGCTCCTCTACTAGTTCGCCTTCTACAGCAACCGTGACTGTCGAGCTTTTGGCCCTTGCGATTACACGGCCTAGCGATATAGGACTTTTAATTTTATCTCTATGCGGGCAACCCTCACACCCGCCGGGGTTATTTATTTCAAACTCCGCACAACTGTGCGGGCCTTTTATCCCCACTACTTTCTTCTCGACCAGTGCATAGTCGTAGTCTGGGTGACCTTCTGACAACTTGTGTATAGCGGTGTCTCGGTCAGAGCAAAACTTAGCAACGGAAAGAGCATCGAACCACCTAGGTTCTACGAGGGTAGCCCTTTCGGTGTAGCAGGCTGCGAGTTGGTTGCACCCTTCTCCCTTACCAGTCAACTGCATGATCTTAGAGAACACGGAGTCGTTGTTTTGCATTAACGACTTACCCATAGCAGACATCTCGCGCCTAGGCTTAATCGTTTCCCCTTGAGATACACCGACAATATCTCGGATAACACCGAAGGGTATCGGGTCTACTACCGATATTAACTTTACGGGTTTCGGTTCTACCCCGTCAGCATCCCCTTTAAAGTTAAAAGAGTTAAGTGGACGTAGCACCCTAGCAGACTCAAACACTTTAGTGTCTATATAGAAATTCTTATCTATGCAAAGCTGCCTAAGTCTTTTAACTACCGGTGTCCACTCATCCCTAGGCACATCTTCAGCCAAAGGCCAGTAAGCGTGCAGCCCGTTGCCTGAATTAACTAACATTGGCTTGGGTAGTCCGACCTCTAAACAAAACTTTTGTAGTGCTCTTAATCCGTCTTGTTGTGTTTCGTAACCACTTGGCCTGCCAGTTTTTTCATCCGCAAAGGACTTGTTCGGTCCGCAGTCTATATCTAGCCAGTATGACTTGAGAGACTCGACGTTATCTTGTGTACGGCTTTTACCAGTTTCAAACTTTGCCAAAGCAAAGAATACGCACCATCTATCTGCTACATATTTTTCTATCTCAGCGTCTAGTTCCTCTCTGGTTTCCACCATAAACTGACGCGTAGTAGTCTTATCTTTGACCGCAAGAAAACCGTACCACCCACCCGCAGGGCGTACTAGGTCTATGAGGTCTGCGTTTTCCATTAGGCTATCGCTCCAACTTCGCTATGAATTTTTCTATCTTCACTGCTACTGGGGCTTTAGGGTTGGAAACTCCCGCAAACCAATTATAGACGGCTTGACGGCTGACATTTAATTTCTCTGCCACTTCGGCAACGGGCACATCATGTTCGATGCACACCGCGCCAAAGTAAACGCCAAGAAGTTTTTTGTCGGCAGCCTTATTTAACTCTATAAGTTTTAGGCTATATCCGTAACTCATTAGGCGTCTTCACCTCCCCACTCGTCGATAATAGAAGCTAAAGGGTCTTCGTTATCAGCTACAGGGGCTTCTTCTTTTTTCTTAGTCCGCTTTACTGGTTCCGTTACTTCTTCCTCTTCAGGTTCTTCGGAACGCGTAACTACAGGTGCAGGCTTATCTAGCTTTGGAGCTTTACTCACTCCATCAGCCTGAGCAGCAGTGAGCTTAGTGTACATCTCAGTCTCAGGGCGTTCTTGTGCCGCTAGAATTAATTCATACTCGGCATCGCTAACCTCGCGTACTGGAGAGAATACTAACTCCATAGTCTCTGCGTTGCTGTCGAAGCTTATGTTAGTTACAACTAGGTCAGGTGACATGTTGTTGTTCACGAGGAACTTAACGTAGCTTTCAAATGGGTGGATGTTGCCAGTGCCTTTACCGAATAAAGACTTAGCTGGAATGTTAAACTGGTACACTGTGCCAGACTCATCACCCTCAAGCAGTAAAGAAACCCGACGTTGGTAGCGGCAAGCTTTACCGCCGGTCTCACCAGAGCCTTTTATATTCTGCGGGCAGTCCGCACAGTTGCTATGCTGCGGGTCGAGTGCACCTGCTTCAGGTTTGTCGCCGTTGTTTGACCAACAGTTAGGCAGCGTAGCTTCTTTGTTCGGATCAAACTTCTCTTTATAGAAGATGCGAGATACGTTAGTCAGCATTCCCACAACAATAGCGTTAAACTCTCCACGGATAGCGTTACCTACTTGCTCTCCGTTAACCATCTTCTTAAATGTACCGTTAATGTTAGCCTGAATGCGGCGGGTGCTGCTCGAAGAACTAGTAGCAATTTTCTGTGCCAAGGCGCTTTGTCGGCGTTCTGTAGAGACGCCTGTCTGATTAGTGAATATTGAAACGTCATTACTCATTATAAGATTTCCTATTTCTTAGTTGGTTTTCGTACAGAGACAGCATACTTACGGTCCGATTGCAGTCCGATAGGCAGTGCGTCTGGGTTTTCTTCGAGAAACTCTTTCATGTTGGTGTTATGAATTCGTTTCTCTAGTAGATGATAAGCATCGTTTTCTGCGATGAACTTATACATTTGGTCCCAATCGCTGGTCCAGTAAGCGGAATAAATCCTACGGGTCAGCGTACCAAAGGGAGTCTTTATGCTATCTATGTCTTCCTTCGAGCATAGGTCTAGCATGTTGGCACTAAGAAGTGCTTGTTTCTCCTTGAGAACTTTTATCTCGTCTTCTTTTTCTTGGATGGCAGAACGTATTTTTATATACGCTGCTACCATCTTTCCTGCGGTGGTGTCTTCCATTGCCCCTTCCTTTTTCTATGAGGGACAGGGAGCATAACATTTGTATAGACAATGTCAACAGTTATTCTATTTCTTTTCTATACAACTCTACAATTTTATTGTGGTCGAGGACTTTATTTTTTAGCATGCTATATATCTTTGCTTCAACTTCACTGCCCTGTATGTGCACAATAGTCATACTGTGTTTTTGACCGGGCCTGTCTATACGCGCATTAGCTTGCAGATAAGTCTCCACGCTAGTTACTGGGGCGTACCATATTATTGTGTCCGCTGCGGTAAGCGTCAGCCCGTGTGATGCAGCTTGTGGTTGTATGATAAGCACCTGTGGGTCTGGCTTTGTTTGGAAGTCTTGGAATATTCTACTGCGGTTATTCAACGTCACCTTACCAGAGATAATTTCCGCCGGTACTTTGTTCTTATCTAAGAAATCTTTTAGTAGGTCTATCGTGTGCGTGAAGGGAACAAAAACTAATACTTTATGCGGAGCTTCGTTGATAACTTCAAGTACTACATTAAGTCTGTTCTTCACATCAAACTGCACTACTTCACCATCGTCCGAGTAGACAGCACCGCCTGATATTTGCAATAGTTTGTTTAGGTTTGTAGCTGCGTTAACCGAAGTTATTTGTTCCCCCGCTGCCTGCATAGTCATTTGTTTTTTGAGCAGTTTATAGTATTTCTCTTGCTGCGGAGTAAGCGGAGCTTCCCTGTCCACGGCTAACACTTCGGGCAAGTCTAAGCATTGGTCTTTCTCAAACCTAATAGCCGGTTGCAGTACTTTATGCACGACCTTGTCTGAATTTGGCTTCGGGCGCCAGATGTGCTGTGATACTTTATACATGACTGCATCACGGTAAGGAGTGTAATACTTAGGCACTCGGTGCGGGCTTACTAACTTTGCTAGGCCATAAGCATCTAGTGGAGATTGCGCCGCAGGTGTGCCGGTGAGCATCCACAACCTTTCTATCTTCTTGCACAGGTCGCGCATTGTTTTCCACCGACTAGTCTGCGAGTTCTTGTAGGCGTTAGCCTCATCCACCACGATTAAGTCGAAGTCTGCTTTGAGAATCGTATCCTTTACCACAGCAACACCGTCGAAGTTTATTATTACAAACTCAGACCCTGCGTTAATTATCTTCTCTCTTCTAGCACCAGAGCCATGTGCAACTGAGCAACTGCGGTGCATAGCAAACTTAAACAAGTCCTCTTGCCAAGCAGACTTCATAATAGAAAGTGGGCATACAACTAATACTCGTTTTATTAAACCCAACTTCATTAAGTAATCGACCGCCCAGATAACGGACGCTGTCTTACCCGTGCCTGCTTCGTTAAAACAAAACGCTTTTTTATAGAGGCTAAGAAAAGAAGCCGTTTCTTTTTGGTGCTCGAATGGAGTTAGCTTACCCGTCCATTCATAGTCTCTAAGCATAGGGGATGGCACTTCTTTAGCGCCTAGCTCGGCAAGAGCTGAAGCTTCTTCGTACTCCCACTTAACCGCTAACTCTACTAGACCATTCGCTTCCCCTACACGTTTGCAGTTTTTTATTGCGTCCGTAACTAACTCTGGACGCCGTGTTTTTAAAACAAGAGCTTTATCTTTAACTATCTTCATGCTTTGGAAGTCTTCTTTTTGCGCTCGCGCGCACTGGTTTCAGATACAAGGTTGCCCTTGGAGTCACGCTTGAAAGAACGGTTGCGGCTTGCTGTCTCTACTCTAGTACCGTCAGAGTTCTTGCCGCCTTTGTCCATTGCTTTCTTATGCGCAACATCGTTACCGTCACCCTTTGATACCTTGCCTTCTTTCTCAGCCTTACGGCGTGCGGCATTGCGTTGGGCGCGCTTCTTCTTTTGTTCTTCCGTGCCTTGGTACTTAGCGTACTCGGCTTTGTAATCTCTTTGCTTAGCCATGTTGTTATTCCTCCACGCCGTTAGCTTCTAACTCTAAGCGATTGTTTTCTGCTTCTAAAACTTCGTAGTTGCTAACTATTCTACTCTCGTCTAGTGTTGGGTGGTTTAAAGAAACAACAACATTCCGCGTAAACTCTAAGCGGGGGAATTTTTTATTTAATCTTTGTTCCCATTGGTCCATGGTATCAACATCAGCCATGTGTTCTACGTAAGAGTTTTCTCCAACATTAACTATTAAAGCATACATATTTTAATCCTCATCTTTTCCTATGGTGTTCACATGAAGTTACTGGGCACCAACCACACAGAGGCCCACTGATTGCATTCCAGACGCCGGACTCTTGTGCAATCTCAAGTCTTTCTAGCACAGGTTCGAACGCACCGAAGTACTCTTGCTTCTTTTCTACTACGTGTTCTTTCTGGACAAACTCTTTGCTAACAACGAAAGCTAACGCCGACTTGATCCTTTTTAATTGTGGGAAGTGCGTAAACAGACCCGCAGCCACAGCGTCTAGCTGTTTAGTATCCGCGTACTTTGCATTCTTACTTGTCTTGTAGTCTATCGAATGTGCCGTATCCCCGTTGATTATTACAAGGTCAGCTACCCCCCGCCACCACACATCGTCGGAGTAAAAATCTACAGGCGCATAACCTTCGTCTGTCTTAGCGACTCCTAGCCTTAGCTCACAATGCTTTTCGCCTTCTATTTTATCTAACGCTTCTAGCACATTGTTTATAAAAGCAAATTTCTTAGGGACTTCTTTTCTATCTCTGATAAACTCTTCCGCTGCTGTGTGTACTTCCTGCCCGTATACAGTAGCAGTGCTGCCTTTGTCTTTAACATCTCTGGCTATTTTTAGATGGTAGTATTTTTTAGGGCATTGCTTGAACGTGTTTAAACTACTGTAAGACCATGCAGTCATAAGGAACTTCCTCTACTTAATTAAGCCTTTGCGGCGCGCTAAGTTTATCAACGCTTCGTTCATCTCTTTCTTGTCTTGCGCTTTCTTTGCCATGACACACTCATAGCATCGCCAGTCCGCACCTTTATAATACTTGTGGAGTATACCTTGTTTAACCTTCTGTTCTTTTTCGCAACTATCGCACTTCATTAATATTGTTTGCCTACCAGCTCTTTTCATCTGGTCGAACTCTTCCCTACTATTTCCGGTGAGTCCCTGCACTGCTGCGCCTAACGGTGGTTCGTTGTACGATCTCATATCAACCCCCTCTCTTTTAGAATTTCATAGTTCACTGCGTGTGCGTCTTCTATTTCTTGTTTGCTTTGCCCGTGGTACGGCACCGCTAAGTTCTCACTTACTAGTGCGGCATTGATTGAAGTCCTGTCGCTTAGCATGATGACTCCTAAGTACCGCCCGAACTTACCTTTCTCTCTGGTAGTTAGGGTGTATGTTCCTCCGACGTGCAGTGCGTCCTCGACAAACTCCTTTGCCAAGATTCCGGCAGCTTTCTCTTCTGCATCTCGTGTGCGGCACTCTGGAGTATCAATACCATAAAGACGTATGCGCTCACCGCACTTCCAAGTATCAAAGCCAAGATCAATATCAACATCTACTGTGTCTCCATCAACGACTCTTACGACCTTGCAGTTATACTCGTACATGTTACTTTCCCAGATTAAATGCGCCATATATGACGCTTTGTATATTATATGAGGCATAAAACACTTTAATGCGCATTATATGTTGCATTCCTACACTTTTATGCGGGTTGATCTTCCACCGTCACGTCGGCTTCAGTTTCGATCCACACCTTCGCACCGCAGGATAGAGGCTTATCTGGGCTGTAGACCACGGTGCTTGGGCCGTGAACCGCGACACGGTTGCACTTGCGGTTTTCTTTATACGTTTTGACGGTGAGTACTGGCAGATCGGCGCCCTTTGAATTGGCGCGGATGTTGTGCTGGTTGACGTGGATACGGGTTTTCATTCGCTACCGCCTTTGTTTTTTGTAGGGCGTACCGCGCCTACGTCTCGGTTGGTTGGGTCGGTTAGCGAATCAAACCGACTGCCAGCAAATTTTCTCTTCGGGCCTTCGTCTGGTGTAAACGCGCGAGGAGGGCACTGTGTTACCTTACCCCCTTTAGCTAAATAGTCTCTAAGTTGTTGGGCTAGTTCTTCGCGCAAACGGTCGCGTTCTTCGTCGGTTAGTTTATCTACTCTGGTTGTGGTCACTAGTTAATACCCGTATAAAAAATATGCTTGTTAATCTTAGTAGTTATCTCGCCGTTGTATGCCCACTGAGGGAACACCTTTGTACTATGGTAGTGAGTCGCGCCTTGTGTAGTATCCGATACGAACCCACTTAAGTGCGCAATGTACAGCGAGTTAAACCATGCCTGTTTGTTCCTTGGCTCGTCTGACCTACCGTCACAATAAAAACTAAACTGGCACTTATTTCTTATGGGTATACCGTTCCAGTAGTACCCTTGCTTAACCACATCACACGCATTGTCTGGGTAACGTGGGTCTTCAATTCTATTTTGGATTACATGCGCTACAGCAATTTGCCCGGCTGTCGGTTCACCCCTTGCCTCGAAGTACACGGCCGTAGCCACGCACATAAGAGCAGGGGTAATCATCTGTACACTTCCTGTGTTGTTAAGCAGCGTATTGTTTTCTTAGCCCGCATACGTGTTTCAGTATCGAAGCTAGCCCACTTACTTTTAATTAGCGCAATGCTCAATAAGTTAAACGCTTTTTCTCTAGGCGAAAGGCGGCGGGGTGGTTTTATACCATAGCTATCTATTACAAACATGGCTATCTCCTACTCTTCTTCTTCGTCTCTGTGACAGGCTCTGTTGTGGGAACAAATCAAACAGGCGTCGAAGGCGTCATAAAAAGGTTTCCTACATATCTTTGATGGAGAGGCGTTAGCGCACTCGCATTTTTCTGGCATAGACAAACTACTGTCGATTGTTTCAGTGGAGTATGACATCAGGCACCTCGTACTCGTAGTTAACGCACTTGCTGTTGGTAGAGAATATATCTGCTCCGTTGTTAATATGAAACCGCATTGCTGTATCTGTGTGCGGGGACATAGTTATTACCGCGTCTACCTCTGGGTGCATTATAGGCGCGGCTTCAAGCAGGTTGTTAATTAGTTTTCTTCCGTGTCCTTTCTGGTATGACCAGATTGAGTAAGGGCACAACACCGTGCCCAACTCCCCGTGCGTTTCTTCACGTTCTTTTAGATGTTCTTCTATCTGCTTGGTTTTACCCATAGCAATTAGCTTTAACTGGTACTCATCTTGCGGAACAAACTTGCAAATTATTGTGCAGACAACTGCGGCTATCTCTCCCGTCTCGTCATTAATCTCTGCGTACACGCGGAACGGGTCTTCAAACCGCACGCTGTTATCCTTGAACAACTTAGAGCGTACCGGGTCGTCCTCTATCAGATACGCATGGTCGGCAGCATTACACTTTATCAGCATCTTCGAATTCCTCGAGTATGGCTTCTAGTTTTTCCACCGCCTCTGCTGCACGTTGTACTAGGGCAACAAGTTCTTCGGCATCAGCGCCATCTACTTCTATTGTTATCTTCATTCTACCTCGTGCAGCTCAATCAGCAGGTCGATGCAATGCTTAGCCTTGAGTAAGTCAGCTAGCGGATGGCCCTTTAGCTTCCATCTGGAAATGTATTTCACTACGTTACCTTCGAGCAAAGACAAACCGTTCTTCTCTGCGTATTCAGCAGGTTGGATTATCATGCTCTTGTAGTGGTTACCTCCCGTCTGTTTCGTCAGTGCGCTGTCCTTCTTTGGTTCCTTTGTCACTCTTGGTACTTCTGCTGTTAACATTCTCTTCTTCCTTCTGTTTTGGTTTCTCAAAGATTTTTGCCCAGTTCTCCCCGAACTCGTGCATCGGTACGAACGTGGGTCTACGTCTACTTCCTTTACCATTCATTTGTTTTCCTCTGTTACATGCTTATGTTTTTTACTGTGTAGTCTTTAGCTACAAAGCCCTTCCTGCTCCCCTTTACAAAGGATGCCCTAACCCAAATCTTTCTATCTTTCCACCTTCTTATATGCCCTCGGCGCATGTGACTCCTTTTACCCCCACCGCCTACACCGTCAGACGTAGAGAAAGGAGTATCCCAAACCTCTCCGCCGATAGAAAGGACGTGGTAGCTATTAAACCCCCCACTCTGCTTTCTTTTACGCCCTTGGACGTTAGAAGATATTTTTTTATCCACCCTATGTGTTTTCGTACCTTCTAAACTAAGTAAAGTACACAACGCGGTTATATCTGCTATTGCGTAGCGATATTCTCCTACAACCGCTGCCATACGGTTTACGACTGAAGTTCTGTAGAAGTCGGCTACATCAAAACCCTCTGGAGGCAGGTGCATAGAAGCCACTTCCATACCAGCGGTCAATACGTTTATAGCGTCAGACGATAACTTAACAGCATACGTACCGTCTTCGTTGGGGCTGTAGTCAACCTCGTAGGTTTTTGGAATCCATGTGCCGCCCTTATAAGGCATGTAGTCAAGTCGTCTTACGTATATGACACCGTTAACTTCAGGTTGTGACGCAAGCACAAGAGACCAAGAAGATTTGTTTTCTTTCACCACCTCTGTAAGTTCATGCATTTGCACCCGAAGATTTTTTTCTTCCTCCATTATTTTTGGAGAAACGTGAGCAAGCGTGAGTTCGGCGCTAGCTTTCATAACTTCCGCAGGTATCTCACAAAGTACTGCTATACTTGGGTAAGGCAGATTTACGGGTTCATGCGGGTAAAAAATGTCATTGTTTTCAACCGCAGTGCTAAGGTTAGGCACGTAAAATTTAGTAGCCTTATTTAAGTCGGCTAACATTTTCTTCATAGCTTCTCTACGATCTTTGTGTATATGCTCGTACTTCTTAGAGAGCGCTCTTTTTCTTAGCTCCCCCTCCGCAGCTTTAAACTCCCCCCAGTGGTTAGGTGCTTTCATCATCATCTCCTAGGGTACTGGTATCAGTCTTCTTGGTCTGCTAGGTACTCAGCACGCTCGCGCTCAACCTCGAAAGGGTTTGCGTAATCTTCTTCAAGAGTATCGAGGTAGCGCTCAAGGTCTACCATCACTGGGTCTTTATCACTCATCGTTATTCTCCTTATTAAATTAAAGGCCCGTAGCGTGGGCTAGCCGGTGCACACAAGAGGCGGAGGACATGCCTATGGAGGTGCCATTCTTCTTTGTACACTGCGGGTGTTTTCTGGCTATGAGGACCTACCCACCGCCCGCTGGGATATACACACTAACATTCTCCGTATGAAGCTCCGAACCCACCTTCGCAGTCCAAGGGTAGACCCTCTGCCCAATCAGGCGTCTGCTTCATACATTTGTATATGTACTGCATTGCTTCTTCGGCTTCTTGCTCGGGGGCTATACAACCTACCGCATCATGCACAGTCATAACCACCTTGAGTTTCTTGTTTATTAAGAGTAGATGATGCCCGATTATAAGCCTAGCAAGAGCTTGGCACAGGTTCTCCACCACCTTCCCACCATAGATACGGTTTGGGATAACTGCCCTCCCCTTCTTAGTGTCGTAGACTAACTCCTGCCTACCTGTCTCCTCATCTACACGTTGGCGCAGGTTGGGATACTGTATGTACAGACCATTGGGCAGTCTTATACCCCGTTTGCCTTCCACTGTGAGCAGACCACCCCTACCTAGCGTTACGGTTTGATTCCTTACCATAGCGGTGAGTGCGTCGTTACAAGTGCGCCACAGCCGTGTGATAGCAGGGTTAGCCCCCCTGTATATGCGTATGATCCTCTCACACTCGTCTTGGGCAAGCTCTACCCCCATAGACTTTAGCTGCGCTTGAAACTTAGCAGCACCCATACCGTAACCGCAACCTAGTATCGTGGTTTTACCAATGAAGCGTTCGTCCTTTGTTATCTCGCTCTCGGGTTTGCCGTATATAGAGGATGCCATAACCTTGTACACATCCTCACCTCGTGCAAACGTACCCACCAGATTATCCTGTTCTGCGAGCCATGCCAAGGTTCTTGCTTCAATTTGTGAAGAATCGCAGTCAAGAAACGCATAGCCATGCGGAGATAACATAGCGTTCTTAAGTATCGAGCCACGGGGTAGGTTCTGCATGTTGATCTTATCGTCCCCGCCCCACCGTCCGGTATGCGCTGCGTAATAACGCAAAGGGATTGGCAGAGTACCTCGGTTACCGATGTTGATAAACCGCTCTGTCCGGGTCTCCTCGATTGTAGACTTTACCCCTAGACGTGCGCTCACAAGTATCTGCACTATGGGGTTCTCATGTTCTTTAAGTGCTTGAAAAGCCTCATCAGTTTTAGCAAACGCTAGGGTTTCTTTGCCAGTGGTAAGACTGACCTTAGTGGGCGGTACTACGCCCTGCTCTTTAAGTAGCTCCGCAAACTGCGGGTTACTCATGATCTGCTCTCTTGTTACCTTAGCCTTACCTAACCACTCTGCCTTCTTTTCCTTGAGTTCTTCTAGATGGCTCTCCAACAAGAAAGAGCCTACTTCTAGTACCGGCTCGGTGAACATTCTCAGGGTCAAATCAATCAGCTTGAGTTCGACCAAAGGGAATCCCTCAGCCATCAGGCACTTAAACAACTTGTAAGTAATAGCTGTGTCATTCTTACAGTACCCTGCGTACGCATCTAACTCTTCTTCTGAAAAGTCCGTGCGGTGTTTGCCCAAGGCGTTGAGAACTTCTGTACCCTTCTTTCCGATACCGTAGTACTCAGTGAGTGCCTTCAGACTACCACCTACTTGAGTGCCGTGTATTGCCCGAGCCATCGACAAGGTGTCTGCAATGCGAGCAGGTTTTATATCAAAACGCCAACTCAGAATAGCCATGTCAAACATAGCGTTGTGCGCAACAGTTAAAGAGTTTTCCCAATCGAACTGCTCTAAAAATTCCTGCGTTTCTTTTTCAGTTCCAGAGAACCATGTGCTAGAACTGACACTACTATCATCTTCTTGAACTGAAACTCCGATGACTTCGAACTGTTCGTCCCGTATGTACTCTTCAGTAGTGAGTTTAGACAGGCTATAAGCTCGGTCATAATAGGTCTCAAAGTCTAGCGTTATTATTTTCATTACAACCAACCTACTAGCGTAAGTCCTTTGTGCTGCACTATGGAAAGCGTGGGAAAGTCCTCACAATTTTCACAGCTAAATGTTATGGTTAGCCCGTCTCTCCTACTGCTTGGGTTGCCGTGCATTTGAGGGAGGACAAAACAACCGCCATCTTTCATAGCGGAGGTATGCAAACCGTGCGTTGCATCTTCTTCTCTAAACCAAGAGTCCACACGTTCTTGGTGCAGGTTCTCACCTCCACATGCGGGGCACTCTAATATACTACCGTCTGCTACCATCATCGCGTCATCAAATTTTAAGGGTTGCATGTATTAAATCCTCTAGATCGTTTATATTGTTTTCGTTTATAACAAGTGCAGTGCCACCCGACTTGCGGATCGCAGCTATCTCCATGTCTTGTAGTGCAGTGGTCTTGCCTTTACCTGCCTTGCATTCGACAGCGAGAAAGCTACCGTTAAAGCAACAGATAATATCAGGCACGCCGCTGCGACCCATACCAAAGGTAGTGGGGAAAAAATAATAGATGCCATGAGACTTAAGAATCTTCACGACTTTGTCTTTAACTTTCTTTTCTGGGGTATTTGCCATACGGCTAGTATGAAGGATAGGGTTTACAGTGTCAACCCTTTTTGAGGACAAAAAAAAGCCCCGCACTAGGCGAGGCTTTGGGGGGAGGAGTTTAGTTTAAACTAAACTGGTTGGCGGTTTATACATAAGTAACTTTCTATAGGCACCGTTGGACGAGCTAACTTAATCCCTACGTTGGGTATAAACTCTCTGTGCGAAGCTAACTTCAGCAGACCTATCTGTGCTCTATACTCAGAAGGAACTTCTTCGACTCGTTCAACACGAGCAGCGGCGACTCCTTCGGGAGTGGAACGCTTAACCAAATACCCTGTTGGAGTTTTCAACAGCACAGCGCATTCAGACATATCTAACAGAGTACAGTTGTCGAAGTACTGTAACGCTTCAGTTTCTATTGCGCTTAGTTGAACTTCTGGTAAAGCGAGCATGGAGTAAAGTTCATATCGCTTCTCCTTGGTAGCCGTTTGAAAGAAGTTGTACAGTGGTTCGTCCAGTACACCGCGCAAACTTTCTAGCGAATGCTCGTAAGAACTGCTCGTTAATCTATCCAACCTGCCAGAGTAGGTCTCCATTAACTCTTCGTCTGTGTTTGACCTAAAGTACTTTGCAAATATCTTTACTGCTTTGCTTAGGTCGGCGGTCTTAGTTTTTTTGCCCCGTTTGTCCGTCATACGAGGAGACCATAGCTCCAACACCACCCGATTATACTCCCCTATAAAGTCTAGCTTGACCGTGCCCACTTGGTGCTCGTACACATCAAATA
>Ga0196887_1000288_pt1 | contig 24862 bp, 28 predicted proteins | sample VirMetDEL_Mar_31_FD_169094 | JGI IMG/M metagenome (GOLD analysis project Ga0196887, IMG submission 169094) | Aqueous microbial communities from the Delaware River and Bay under freshwater to marine salinity gradient to study organic matter... | ecosystem: Environmental > Aquatic > Marine >... | reverse complement strand
GTTTTAAAATAGTTTAATGTAAAAATAGATCGTTATGAAAAAGATTGTTAGAAGTTTAGTGAATGGGTTACTAATGTTGATTCAGTTTATCCTCGTGATAGCATTAAACGAGACGCTTAGAGACCAAGATAGTTTAGTGGAGGATAAGCTTGTTGGAACATTATGTACTTTGATTATTATGTTCTCGCTTGAGTATGTGAAGATTGATAAGAATGATTTGGAGGAGTAAATGTGGATAACTTGTGGATAACTACTAATAAAATGTGGATAACTTGTGGATAACTACTAATAAAATGTGGATAACTTGTGGATAACTTTTTTGGTGGGTTTAGTTCGGATATCTGGCTCACAAAAATAAAACGGTACACTCGTTCAAGCATAAAACCGCCTAAACACACCATACTTCCACAAAAATATGTCAAAACTTACCATACTTCCACAAAAATTTCGACAAAGTATTACGTACTTACATAATATTTTTAGACAAGATTATGTTTGAGCGTGAAGTGTTCCACGTGGAACGTCTGGATACAGCGGTCTGGATACAAGCGTCTGGATACGGAGCTCCGGATACGTGGGTCTGGGCTATTTAGGTGGTCAACTACACGTTTCGACACACCTTGTCTACGATCGTTTCGTAACTAAAAATATGGTCTCAATTACGTAATGTTCGTAACGTAACTAAAAATATGGTCTTAATTACGTAATGTTCGTAGCATAACTAAAAAATAAAGGGCTATACTAGGCCCCTTAATTTACAATAGTTAAACATTGCAGTTACGTTGTACTGCCAGTTTTTCCCGCATTTTTGTAATTGTTTTGCAGTTCCAGTCTTGCCCTCATATTTGCAAATTGCTAATGCCAAACTAGGTAAATCGTTTTCGAGTACTTTTGCGTTTTTTTCCATGCCTAAAAGTACGAAAAAAATTGGTTAATGCAAACTATTACAAAAAATAAATAAATAAAAAATAAATATGTTTTTACTTGTTTTATTTGATTAAATTGTTATAACACGGGCGCGCGTTATTTTTAAAGGTGTAAAAATAAATTGATTATTTTTTACAAAAGTTTGTACCTAATTAAAAAAATCGTACATTTGAAAAGTCGGAAGGAACAAACCAAAAAGACTCAAAACTAAAAATATATTAACATGAAAAATTATCAATTTGTAATCGTACTAGCAGTAAGTTTATTAATAGTTACTTTTGGAGTTTATTTTGCCAGTCAAAATTTATACATATATTAAACTAAAATTATGAAAAACATTAATACCAAGTTAGGGCTAATTCAAAGATACAAAGTATCAATTCCTTTCAGTATCACTTTAAATAGGTTTATTGAAGACCAGTTCAATAAACTGCCTTTTGAAACTCAATTTGTAGATTTTGAACCCTACAAAGATTTTAATGATATGGTTAAACAGTTTGAAAGTACACACATACTTAAAATTAGTACTCTACATTGCGAAAAAACAATTTTTGGAGATCCAGTAATAAACCAAAAATTTAGAGCGTTTCACGATTTTATTCACATTACTGAAAATTTAGATTTCGAATTCGAATCTGAATTATTAGTTAATTATGCCCAGACAAAAATTGGTTTAAAGTATGGTTTAAACCGATGGGACTTGCAATTACTTAATATTGAAACAGCAGGTCAAATTGCATATTTTAGAATTAATGGTTTTTTTCCTGAAGACCAAAGGGCATTTGCAGTTACCGAATTATTAAATTCATTCAGATACTAGTATGAAAAACAACCTAACAATTCAATTGGCCGAAAGTAGTGATTACTTTCGGGCAAATATCGAAAACTTTATTAATAGTGAAAATTTCAATATTAATTTTGGCGTTAATTGGTATTCCTTTGCCAGAAAGGAGTTATTAGATGAATTACAAAAAGTTTACATGCCTACCCAGTGGCATTTTAGCGAAAGTGAGATACTATTATTTGCTTCTATTTTATCCCCGGCAAACCGTTGGGACAAAAATATAGAAGACGTAATAAATTTTATTAAGTGGTACCACGCAAACTTTGATGAGTCCTGTAAGCCAAAATTTTGTACCTATGGTCAGAATGTTAATAAGTGTATTGACTTAATACAAACTAGAGATAAATATAAGATACTTAATCAATGGTATGTTAAAGGTTTGATTGTTTGGATTAATACAAATATGAAAGCTCATAAAACTCTAAATTTCTTCAAGCATTTGGACAACCCTAAAGATAGTAAGTGGTTTACAATTGACAGGCATATGCTTAAAATATCAGGCATTGAATCTTTAAGCATCACTCCAAAGCAGTATATATTGCTTCAAGAAATATACTTGGAAGCATTTGAGTCTATGAAAGATAAATTTAAATATAGCTCAGAATTTCAGTCTATTTTATGGTCTAACTTTGTTTATCAAAGGCATGGTATTTTACACTATTAAACTATAAGCTATGGCATTATTACTAATAGTCTGGTATATTCTTCTGATCATTATAGGCTTAGCTATAATAAATAAGAAGTAGTTTAGCTCAAGCATAATAAGTCCTAGCATTAATTTGTTAGGACTTATTTGTGTTTAGTTGTGATATGTAATTAGTTAATTGATTGATATAGTTACGTTAGGAAGTAGTTGTGATTGAGATTAGTTATGTGAAAACGACTCCCCTAGTTCACCGGGTCACAGCCTCCTTTCAACCCTCTCAAACAAAATTCCATATCTTTTACGTGGAACTATGTTTTACGTTTTGGTCTAAAGACTGCTATAGCTTGATGATTATCTGGGTGGGTCTCACTATAAACTTGACAGGACTCAAAAAACCCTCCTCTAATCCAAGTATCATAAATGAGTTCATAATCTAGTAGTCCTTCAATATTAATAGCTCTTAGATATCTTTTCGTCTCATATCGTATCATAACGTCTTACCAATTACTCCCTTTAATGTCCATGTGATAAATCCTCTTCAGCACTGTTCCTTCAGCACTAAACACCTTCTGACAACGATACCTAAAACGACCCACACCAACGATAATCATTGCTCCGACCTTGTGCTTTTCCCATGAGCTTTTTGCCCCTCTACGTGTTTTCCTATTCTGACCGTCCATATTACGTGTCATCGACTGGTAAAAACCTTTACCCATCTTAGCAATGTCTTTCTTTGAATACATATTTTCTCTTGTTTTAAGTACCCCACAAACATACGAAATCAAATCTAGAAAACCTAATAATCACAAAAATAATCATTCTTAGTACCCATGACCACTACGAAAAACACCTTGAGTCCCCCATGTCGATAAAATTAGTTAAGAATAAACATAAACAAATCATCAAATAAACCAAATAATATTCTGTAAAACATCAAAAAACAAAACATTCTACCTCGTTGGGGGTCTTAGTATACTAATAATAATAATATATATATATATTATATGATTATAGAGTAGAAAGCTTTTCTTAGTACCCCTACACCACTAAGGATAAACCAAGCTAATCCCCCTATTTAAAAAACTTTTGCTAAAACGAAACTAAGCCCACCCTAATTTTCGTTACACTCTGACAGGCATCTTGCATAAATAAGTGCAATCCTAACCACAAAAAATAAATGTCTAAGATAACAATTCAAAATAATACCATAATCTGGCCTATCAGTCGTGGAATATCTGAAAGTATCTCTATTGTGTCTTCGAGTGGGTGGGCACAATACGATTCTATCCTCATGGACATAAAATCTGTAAATAATTTAGACCCACAGCCCTTACTCAGTTTAAGCATCTCCAACGGACTCACCATAACAGATCAGATATTATTTATATCCCTTACGTATCAACAAACAAGTCAATTTGTAGCTGGAAATTTATATGCCGACATTAAACTTAAAATAGGTGACCTAGTTACTGCTAAAATTCCTTTTTTAATCTCAGTATCAAATAGTGTAACTAAAGTCGCATGAGCTATTCACTAACGGTAATTAATACTCCTATTGAGAATGAATTGAGTATTGTCGATCAACAAGTAGTATTTGAGCTATCGATCCAAGATAACGCAGCTTCTCTAGCAATAGAAGCCTCCCTACTCGCAGAGGCAGCAAAAGTTATAGCAGAAGCAAAAGCATTAGAAACTGAGGCAAGTGCTTCAGCTGCTTTGATTAGCGAGCAAAACGCAGCTATTAGCGAAACAAATGCTGCAACGTCTGCAAGTAATGCATCTGATTCAGAATTAGCAGCTCAACTTGCAGCCGACTCAATCAATGCGGTATTAATTCAAAACTTGGGAGATATATCTGGAACCGTTGATATTGATTTGAATATCGGAACTTTAATCAAAGCTACTTTAACTGACTCTGTTACTTTAGCATTCACAGGATTACCAAATTCGACAAGTGAGAAAGGATTTACCCTTCGACTCTCAGGTATTCAGATGATTGTATTTCCAGTTGGTACTTTATTCGCAAGCGGAGACGCCCCAACTCCAGCGGGTACACTTTATGACATACCCTGCTCAATTAATAGCTCAGGTGTAGTGATTGTCTACGGGTCAATAAACGCCATCGAGATATGAATTTACATTTGATACAAAAAAGGGTATTGGCTTCTATTGTTGGAGGGTTTCCTAAATGGTTTTTAAACAATATAGAGGGTATTAAATTTTTGTCTGCTTTGCAAAAATTTGTAATAGGAAAGACCTTTTCGCAGACTATAAATTTATTTGGTAGTTTAAGTGGATCAGCTAAATGCTTTGGCGGTGTTTTGGCACCTAATGGGAAAATTTACGGAATCCCTTATAACTCAACGCAAGTATTAGAAATAGATCAAGAAACACGTACAACAACCTTATTTGGTAGTTTAAGTGGTGGCAGTAAATGGTGGGGTGGCGTATTAGCACCTAATGGGAAAATTTACGGAATCCCTTATAACTCAACGCAAGTATTAGAAATAGATCAAGAAACACGTACAACAACCTTATTTGGTAGTTTAAGTGGTGGCAGTAAATGGGCTGGTGGTGTTTTGGCTCCCAACGGTAAAATTTATGGAATCCCCTTTAACTCAACTCAAATACTAGAAATAGATCCAGAAATAGGTACAACAACCTTATTTGGTAGTTTAAGTGGTGGCAGTAAATGGGCTGGCGGTGTTTTGGCACCTAATGGGAAAATTTATGGAATCCCCTTTAACTCAACGCAAGTATTAGAAATTGATACAGAAACAGGTACAACAACCTTATTTGGTAGTTTAGATGGAACATTTAAATGGGCTGGTGGCGTATTAGCACCTAACGGTAAGATTTATGGAATCCCGCTTAATTCAACGCAAGTATTAGAAATTGATACAGAAACAGGTACAACAACCTTATTTGGTAGTTTAAGTGGAACATTTAAATGGTGGGGTGGCGTATTAGCACCTAATGGGAAAATTTATGGTATCCCTTATAATTCAACTCAAATACTAGAAATAGATCCAGAAATAGGTACAACAACCTTATTCGGTAGTTTGGGTACTGGACCTAAATGGGTAGGCGGTGTTTTGGCGCCTAACGGAAAGATTTATGGAATCCCTTATAACTCAACTCAAATATTAGAAATTGGACTACCTCAAGAAATACCTGCCGATATGGTTCTTTCACGCTATTTAAACAAGTTTTAAAAATGACCTACTACAAAAACGGAATAATAACTTCAAACCCATTAATCGAATCGGTAATCAATCCAACGCAGGAGAAGATACTTGAAAATGGCTGGTTAATATATATCGATATCGCACCTGAATATTTCAGTGAAACTCAGAAAATAGAGAAGGTTGGAATCACTGAAGCGAATGATATGGCAACAGTTAAATACAAAATACTGGAACTCACTGAGGATGAACTCCGAGATATAAATGTGCCAGTCAAAATCTCTCAGCTTCAAGGGAAATTACTTCTCGTTCAAATGGGGCTGATAGATCAAATCGAGGAAATGATAAACCAATCAGGCAGACCTGAGCAAATTTATTGGACATCTGCAACGGAATGGGAAAGGACAAGCTCTATCCTTAACAGGTTAGCACCAACAATCGGAATGACTCAAGAAGATTTAGATCAATTCTTTATAAGTGCGAGTAAATTAATATAAAGTATGGCAACTAACTTAGATAAAAAACTTTTGTTAAAACGAAACTAAATTACCCACCACTTTCGTTACACATACACGTAACGACCAACCTAAACCACAAATACAATGGGATTATCCTGCACTTGCCCGATTACAACTTTACCAACTCTCGAAAACGTAGACTGTCCTATTGATTTTGATCAGGTAGTAAGATTGGGCCTAACGCTTTCAAAAGCAACACCAGACTTCACAGCTACAGTAGGTGAAGAGATCACAAACGAAACAGCTTGGACTACCAAACTAGCCTCAGCAACAGAAACAAAGCTTCAATTGACACCAGCACTAGCTAATTTGGTCATCCCGTCTTCTGAAGGCGCATTTATTGGTGGCAATGACAACAGCACAGTAGACGGTATGAGATACTACGTTGGGGAGGATAACATCACAATCACTGCTGAAATCCACAGTTCTCCACAGTCAGCAATTCTAGCAATGGATGAGCTTTCTTGTCTTTCTGATGCTACTTTAGGTGGATCAAGATTAACAATGTTCCCAATGACACGCCAAATCAGAGGTAAATCCTACGTACTTGGTGTAGCAGGAGTGACAGCAGGTGACTATAGTGGTATTCCTATCTATAACTTCAGAGTGTCCACAGTGGGTGCTGAAGGATACAACAGCAAAAACAAATATATGGTATCATTTGACGTTAAAGCAAATGACATGAGAGACTTCGTTGCAACACAAGTCGATTTCTCTCCTTTCGCCTTGGCTAACGTATAATAACAACCACCCCAAGCACGTCATCTTAAAATGGTGACGTGCTAACTTTAAACAACATGGCAAAGAAAAGAAAGCTACCCAGTAGAATAGAGCTAATTGATGAGAAGAGGGGTAATGTAAAAGAGTATGAATTTACCCACGCTGAGAGAATCCTAATACTACAAGAAAGAATAAATCTCGGTAAACTAAGAATTTTTAACACAGTACTCTACCAATTTGACCATGAGCAAGGGATTATCAGTTTTAGATCAGAACCAGAACCTACAGCCAGTCCTAACATCGACCAAGCTATTAGGGGAGAAGAAAGCTAATGATCTTCTTGCATTAATCAAGTCCCCAAAGAACAAGGCACGTATAAACACTGCCTCGGAATTGGAAAAACGAGTCAAATTACACACTATCGGAACACAAGATCAAACTACTAGCTTTTCAGATTGGCTCAGTGGTGTTAAATCATATATCGATCCAACAAAGTACGAAATATTCGAAAAGCTTGTTGGTGATCCTGTCCCAACCCTATCCTTAACTGAAACAATCTTTGACGAACTGTCAAAGATTTATGAAGCATCAAACCCATCTGAGAAGTTTACATTCACATCAGATAGTGAAATTAATGCTTCTAAGTTCTCAAACTATTTCAACCACAACAACTTTTTTAAGAAGGAATATTACAACCAACTTAAGACTTCCCCCAATAGCTTCATAATCGTTGACACAAAATTAGAACTAAAGGAGGGTAAACAACAACCAATCACTTACTTCGTTGATATTGCCTCGGTGATAGACGTTGATGCAGATCGTGATGGTAATGTAAACTATATCATATTTTATGCAGACAAAGATCGTATCGTCGGTATAGATGACACGAACTATTATGTGTACACAAATATCAACAAAGCGTGGGAACTTGAAGCTGGTTTTCCTTCACCACACGAGCTAGTAGACGCACAGGGTCAACCAATGACTCCTGCCTTTATGTTATACCCAAACTTTCTAAACGCCTCTGATAACGTAGTCGTAAATAGCCCACTAACAAAATCTCTTGGAGACTTGGAGTGGCTTTTATTCTGGGCAGTTTCAAAAAGACACTTAGACAGCTACGCATCATTCCCAATATATGTAAGTTTTGAGGAAGATTGTACATATCAGACTTCAGACGGTAATGTATGTGACAATGGATACATAAAAGAGTATAATGATATCACAACAGGCTCTTTCACAGTATCCCAATGTCCTCAGTGCTCAAAGAATAAAGCAATTGGTGCTGGTTCTACAATTAAGGTTAAAGCACCACAAGAAAATGGTGATCCAAATAACCTGGATGCAGTAAAAGTAATACCTGCTGAGAAAGATAGCATCACTTATGTAACAGAGGAAAAGACTAGATTAGAACAAGAGATATATTATAGTATTCTTGGTAAAACCTCGCAACCACTTGAAACATTCTCACAATCTGTTTCTCAACTTGATCTTTCCACCGAGTCACGAAAAGCAGTACTAATCAGAACAAAGGAAATAGTAGAAAAGGTACACGAAAAAGTAGTTTATACAATGTGTAAGCTAATGTTTGGTGACACTTTCACAAACTTCTATAAAAATTATGGTGACAACTACTTCTTAACAACCCCTGAGCAAGAGGCTAAGAAGTATGCAGACCTTAAAAATTCTGGTGCGCCTGAGTCAATGTTACACGCTACACTTGCAAGACTAATTGCTACAACATATAAAACCTCCCCACATATTAGCTTATTACAGGAGGTATATCTTGAGGTAGAACCACATCAAACTAAATCAATTGAACAGGTACAAAAGCTGTTTGGTGCAGGGCTAATTTCGAGAAAAGATACAATCGCTAAGACATACTTTACTGACTTCATTGAAAAGTATGAATCGGAGAACTCAATACTTGTTGGTGCTATTGAAAATGGTGATATGAAGACAAAGCAGACCGTTGTAGCTGAGATTAAAAAGCAACTATATGAGTTTACTGCTGAGATAATTAAAGAATTAGATGAGGACAATAAAAAAATAATGGATGACCAAGTTAAGACGGCAGAACAAATGCCCGACTTAGCAAAACCTTCTTCAACTAATAAGCGTAAGTATGATAGAAGTACAAAAGATAACCAAGATTAAACAACTAAACAAAAACTAGCTAGAGAATGTTAGACGAACAAAGTGAAATGCTCAGACTTGCCAGTGCTGAAGAGATTATGTACGGCAACAAAGACAAAGACAAAACCTTTCCAATCGATGCCTCAAGTAGACTCACACACTACACAATTTACATCGAAAGAAAGAAGTGGAATGACGAAGTAGGTGAAATGGTCTCCCTAAAAACAAGTAGGAGATATCAACAACCTACCATCAAAACTTTCGAAGACAGATTTGAAAGTACAAAATTTTTTGAACGGTTTAAAGGGTTAGTTTTGACTATCCTCCACGATCCAAAAGAACAAGCACGTATCGAGGGTGTAGAAGTGCTCTCAGGTAAAGCAACCGACGTAAGTAAGTTACGACAAATGCTAGGTAAAGCAAAGACTGCCGGAGAGTTCTCGAAGCCAGCAACTAAGAAGGGGGGAGGGAATGCCTAATCCAATCGTTGATCCAGCACCAATCGTTGATCCAGCACCAATCGTTGATCCAGCACCAGTTGACCCACCTACGCCAGAACCAACTGACGTAAAGGATATTCAAGCTAAAGCGTATAAGCACGCAATGGATCAGATTGATGATTCATTGAAAGCACTTGGTTTTGAAAAGCCATTGGGTGTTAAAACTTCAGATTTCTTAAAAGAAGTTGTTGGTAAAGGAACTAAAGAACCTACACCAACAGTTATACCACCAAATGACGATAAGGATTCTATTATTGACAAATTAAAAGCAACCCTCTTAGAGAAAGAGACTGCTATAGCTGATTTAAATCTCAGCACAGTAAAAGCAAAGAAGGACATGTACGTAGACAGTTTGATCAGTCAATCTGCCCTAAACATTCCTGAAAATCTATCTGAGCCAGAGAAAGCGAGGATGACGGGTATTCTTAGAAAAGCCCTAAAGAGTGAACTTGAAGAGTCAATTGAATTTAGAGAAATCGAAGGTCAGTTCAGAGCCTATCACAAAGATGGTAGACCTGTATTGGATGACAAAGCCGACTATCTTGATCCAGCACAGCTATTAGAGAAGAACTTTAGTGCATTCTTAGCAAAATCATCTCAGCCACCAACTCCAAGAGGGACAGGTGGTGTGACAAAACCTGAGCCAGTAGAATCAGTTATTCCAGCACGAATTAAGACTAAGCATGAATTTTATACTTATCTTAACGAAAAAGGAATGGTGACAAACTCAAAAGATTTTATCGATAATTTAGCTAAGGCGAAGGAAGCGAACCCCTCAATGTTCAAATAAAAACCTCCAACCTTAATTAAAAATAAAACATGGCAATTTTCCCAACCAAATTGCAAGATGCTATTGTCAACGTACCTAGCTCGAACGCATTTAAGCAATTCGAAGGTAGAGCTTCTATCTATGACGTAGCTAGAGCATTTCTTGACAACACGACTAAGCTTGTACCAGCACAAATCCTAGAGGGCGCAAAGAAGTCTTCTCGACACGTAGCAAAGATTCCAGTTCTAAAGAAGCTTGATCCCACTGGTGTAATCGACACAGCGCGTTCTTGCGACCCTGCCGATCAACCTGTTGACACAGCATTTGTATCACCAACCTACGGAACATATAGCTTCTCTTTCCACATGACTCCATCTTGGAACGAAGAGAACTATGTTGACTTTAATGAAGAGTTTGCGTGGAAGTTTATGCAACACTTACAAGCATTTTACGCTGAACTAGATTCTGATTTGATCACTTATCTTGACACAAATGCTTCTTTGATCAACGCTTCAACACTATTCGGAGCAATCACAGCAGGTGTTGTAACTGTACCAACTGCCCAAAAGCAAGAGTTCTATCAGTCAATCCCTTCCGTTATGTTCAGAAATGATCTTAGCGCACAGAGAGTAATTGATATTGCAAATCCAGAGGCGCAGATTATGTATGACTCTATTGCAAGACAGGGTGCTGGTAACTCGGTAAACACTGAATACCAAATCAGTAACTTTGCGCCATATCGTTCAAACAGAGTAGTTAACGCTACGGGTATCACTGAAACTCACTACCTAATCCCAGAAGGAAACGTAGGTTTGTTAGAGTGGTTGCCTTACGAGTATAAAGCTAATAAGATGCTTTCTGAGTCTGATTTATGGACAAGTGTTGTTGATCCAATGTACGGATTAACTTGGGGCTTGAGATACAAAGCTAAGTGTGCTGATCTAAGCGCAGTGTCAGGTGGAATTACTGATCAAACTAACGCTTATGTTGATATGTACGAGTTCTCTATTGACCTCGCACCCTTCCACTCTTATTCTTCTGACACATCTTCTCCAATCTACAAGTACCAGATCGGAACGCCAGTATAATAACAGCGAACTAAATAAAAAGCCTGAGCGAATTTCGTTCAGGCTTTTTGTGTTATAAGGTATGTACACTATATTCCACAAACTAATCGATAAGATAAGAAGTATATCGACTGAAGAAATCATCGCTCAGACAATGGATGATGATGACCTAAAGTTTATTGAGGAACTAAACAAGGAACAACTAGAAAATAGTAAAAACACAGAAGGGAAATCTCTTGGTGTATACCACTCTGCAACAGCAAACACCTACAACGAGTATAGATCAACAAAGATAAGCGCAGGTGGAGATGTTAAGCTATATGATACGGGTGCACTATATGAGAGTATTAAGGCTGAATTTTTAAAGGATAAAATAGAAATAAATAGTGACTACGATGACCAAATATTAGGCTATTTAACCAGTGTATATGGTGACTTTATCGGACTAACAAAAGAAAACCTCGAATATGTTGCCAATAGAATAAAGCCAAAGATAGCTAGAACATTTCGAAACAGGCTACTAAGTAAACTTTAATCAACACAATTACGTTTTAGAGACTATGTACAATGACCCATCTGATCTTCCACTATTAACAAATCCAGTAGGCATTGATGCACCTATACAGGAACTTCAAGTAGACCTAAAAACAAACATACCTTGGTTACAAAAAAGCTTCGGTCGAGCATACATTGGTAGAACTATAAGATCGGCAGGAAAGTTATATCAGTATCCTGCAATATACTCTGGTAACAGTGAGGTATATGATGCATCCCCAAATGATAATCTGACGGCATATAGCTTCTTTGAGATTGAAGGATCATACAGAGCACAAGACTACGAAAACAGTGGTGATAGTGGAACAAATAATTATGAGTCACCAGTATCATTAGTAGTATGGGGCAACCTTAATAAGGTTAATGAATCCTTAGATACACCATACACAGACCAAAACTTTTCTCAAAACCTATTACAGGAAATCCTAATACAAGTCAGAAAAAACTATGATTTTAAAGTTGTATCGATTGAAGATAACTTGTACAACGTATTTGAACCGTATACTTGCAGAACGGATGACCCAACTATGTTCTATTTTCCATATTTTTGTTTCAAAATAAGGATGACAGGGGTATGGAGAGAAGAGTGTGGTGTAACTACAATATCTCCACCACCTGTATACCAAACTAATAATACTTTACAACCAACACTTCAATTTACAATATAATGGCTAGAATAACATTCGCTAATAAAGTAGATAGCATAGTTAATCCTGCGCTACCAATAAATAAAGTAGTAGCAGATGACCTAAACTCATTAAAGGCTTCTATAAATGACATATATGACGCGAAAGGATGGATGGTTTACACTGACATTGTAAATGACGTTGACAATAAGCAAACTTTAGTGTCAGATATAGATAATATTATAACAATTGTTGATATTACTCCTATTGATGATTATAAGCCATTAGCATTAGGGGACGGTAATTTATGGGTCGGAAATAAAATTACACCTATGGCTATTGGTGATACTTACATAATGAGAATAGATTTTAGCGCAGAGATATCCAATAGTAATGGTTTCTTTGATTTTAAAATAGATATTAATGGACTTATCGGAAATATTCTTACTAAAGTAGAAACTTTTCCAAGAGGTGCTAATGTAGCGCAAAGATTTAGCTTCACGACTAACATATTTTGTAGAGATACATTCTTTACGAATGGTGGAAATTTACAGATTAACCCATCACATACTATGTTAATTTGGGATAAGCAGATTACTCTTGAAAGAATTTACGCAGGTGATTTAAGAGTATAATACTAACTTAATTATAAAAACATGATATTCGCAACCCTATCTGCCCTACTAGCAAACCTTATAATCTTAGTAGTACTCAAGTACGATCTACCAACTTTTTATGTAATGAATGCGCACAAGCTTCCACACTTTTTTCCTAAAGATTTTTGTTTACTCTGTACAGCATTTTGGACAGGTGTAGGCACAGCTTTAATAATGGGAACAATGGTTGGAACTTCAGTGGTCAATATCATCATGGCAGTCCTCTTAACAGTTCCAATAGTTATCGTTACAAACAAATGAAGTCACCACCTATCAACGAAAATAATTTACTTCGATTCACGTCCATTACAGAGCCTACCACAGCCCTGCAAAGTACATACGGCTACGCATTACACTCTGGAAATAGAAAGTGGCGTAGGAGTGTCTTAAATCCACTCCCAGCCCTCAAAGGTGAAACGTATACCTTCTACACAAACTTCGACACACCAACCTTCAACCTTGCTGATATTAAGCTGGTGTATGATGATAATTGTGTGTACACTGAGATAGTAGACATAAACGAGCCATCAATAGAAGTTACAGCATGGGGTGATAACAACTTCAAGATAGCACTCACCGTTCCAGCAACAGCCAGTGAGAACAAATTTATTAGTATTGGTGTACTTGATGTTATAGTAACCCACATTTCAAATCTATTCATGGTACTTCCTTTAAACGAGGACACCATAAACAATACACACCTATTTAGCTTCTACCATAACACAAACATATATGGCTACGAGTGGGCTATTTATGATCCACTTACAGACACACCATACACCGTTAGAATACCATCGACCAAGAAAGGTGTCGAGTATCCAAGAGAGGTATCAACATACGAGTCGGCAACAAGTGGTAGATCGAGGAACACTAGAGCAATTAATAGAAAGGACGAAAGTTTCCAAATATACTTTAGAGAGGATGCAGACCATGATGCTGTAGCAACTTTAATCAACTTCAAATATTTATGGGTCAACCAAAAACAATACTTACCAATAGACGCATACGAACCAGAGTACAACGATTCATTCAATATATACGTAGGTAATCTAAAGCTACGTGATGTGGCATATTCAGTTAGAATTAATGGTTGTACCTAATGAAAATAGCATTTAAGGATTTAGAAGGACGTGACAGAACAGTGACGTTTCACGATAGTATTAACACACTCCCAATCAAACAATATCAGCTAGTACAAAAGTTTAGCCTAATCGATCTTGGTGTAGGGTCAACATTACATGACGTAAACAGACACCTCACTAAGTTCGATCAATTTTTAGAGGCAAAGGACTACGAAAGCCTAGCACTTGAAAGACAGAATCTACAACTGAACTTCTCATTTATGATTGATACCCAAGTAATCCCATTATATATTTTGTCATCAATGGTAGACACAGTAGATAATGTTGGTGTATCAATAAATAAGGAGTCAGATTTAGATGAGTATTACAACCTTTTTGAAACTTCAACACTAGCTTATGGTGTTGTAAAGGATATTGTAGAAAATCAAAAAAAAAGTTTAGTAACGAATTAAGTATAAAGATTCCAAAGCTTTTTTCAAGCAACTCCCACGAAGAACTTTTTAACATACAATTAGATAAGATTAAGGCACAATGGAAGGCTGAGATCGATCTGATTATAGGGCAGAACACAAAGTATGCTGAGTCTTTATTGAAGCAACTACGTGATGATATGTTAGAGCAAATACGCCCTCTTAAATTCATGGAAAGCGACTACGACAGCGTGCTACATAAGAGAGAAGAATCATTTGTACGTTTATGCCTCGACATGGAGCGCAAAGGTATAAATAGTCCTGACAGTATGAATACCTACAAGTTTTATAAGACTGTAGAAATCCTTAAAGAAGAAGTAGACCGACAACTCAGACAAAATGGACATAATAAAGTTTAACGACCTCATAGATAAAGGCTCATTTGATGCAGGTTCAGATGCTATTGCCAAGAGTTTAGGTAAAATAACAGAGGAAATTAAGAGAGCAAAACAGGTAGCAGAAGAGTTTGCTGTTATCATGGGCAATCGATTAAAGGGTGAAATCACACAAATATCTTCAGCATCCAAAAAGCTTGCTAAAGACATGGCTGATATGGACTCCAAGATGACCCAGTTCAAAACCACAGCCTCCAACACCACTAAAGTAATAAGTGACTACGAGAAGGAGAATGAAAGATTAAGAAAAGAACTTGAAAAGCTTAACAAAGAATTAGAAGAGAACGCAAGGGCACAAAAAAAGTCTACGGCAGCTACTACTGCTGGTGTTAATTCTACAAAACAACTAGCTACTTCATTTATAGGTCTAGCTGGTGGTACTGCATTGATTCATAGAGGGATACAAGGATTAACTCAGATGCTCAAGGATGCTGTAAAGTCTACTATAGCGTTTGAAAAAGTAATGAAGGAGGTTCAAGCAGTGAGTAGAGCAACTGATACTGAATTAAAATCACTTGAGAAGAACGCAAACAAACTAGGAGCAACTACTGAAAAACTAGCAGTAGACGTAGCCAACGTACAAAAAGAAATGGCAAAGCTTGGTCTTACAGCAAGTGAGGTTATTGTTTCAACTAAAGCTATTGTAGATTTATCCACTGCAACAGGTGAAGACTTAGTTAATAGTGCTATAGTAGCCACTTCCACAATGAGAGCTTTCGGATTGGAAGCGAGTGATATGACGCACATTGTTGATGTGATGACTGGATCATTCGTTAGGTCAGGACTAGATTTGGATAAATTCAGGGAGTCTATGAAGCTTGTTGCACCAATTGCAAGGGCAGTAAATGTTGATATTGAAACAACTACTGCAATGCTTTCCAAGTTAGCTGATGCAGGGCTTTCAGGATCATTAGCAGGTACAGCACTTAGAAACTTAATGTCTTCAATGGCTGATCCGACTGAGAAATTAGCAGTTAGATTAGGTGGGGCAATTACAAGTAGTGATGGCTTAATCAAATCATTTATAAAATTAAAGCGTGAAGGTATTGATTTATCAGAAGCTGTCCAACTTGTAGATGTTAGAGCAAGACCAGCATTCTTTACACTAGTTAACCAAGCAGAAGCAGTTGAAGCTTTATCAGTTGAATACAAACACCTTAAAGATGAAACTAGTACGGTTGCTAGGGAAATGCGTGATACTTTAGCTAATGATGTTGATGTAGCTACAAGTGCTTTTGATAGTTTAAGACGTAATCTAATTGACGATTACACACCAGCTATGCGACAAGCTACCCAAACTACGACTAAGTTTGTGGAAGCATTAAGATTATTTAATGATGGTGTTATTCTTCAAGATAATATTTTAGTTATCCTAATTGAAAAGTATGTTAACTGGTTGAAAATGGTTAACCCACTTTCTGTTTCTTATAATGTTTTAACCACAGCTATTGATGGCATTTCCTCTGCTATGAGCGAAATGGGTATCGAGGTATCCAGTTTGTCTGAAATAGTAGAAGACGGACTTAGTACTGAAACTTTTGACGCAATAGATACAACTATGGGTCAGGTTGCCAATTCAACACTAAAATTAACTGAACAGTATGGCGCATTTACCCAAGCGAACACTATTTTATCACAAGGTCTTGAAGATACGAGTGCTGGTACACAACAATTGAGGGATGAATTTCCAGAACTATCAGGAAGAATTGAGGATAATAGAGAGTTCTTAATTATACTTAGAAGTGATATTGGCAAAAACATAGAAGCTACTCGATCTTACATAACAACCTTAAAGGATCACGAGGTTGAATTAGAAACAATGATTGATTCTTACAAGGAGCAAGCAAAGGTTTCTAAACTAACTGCTGATCAACAAGAAATACTTAGAGTATCTGAGTTAAAGCTGATAGACGTAAAAAAGATTAGAGATAAATTAGAAACCAGAATGCTTGGTATCATAACTGATCTAACAAAATTAAGTCAGACATACAACGAGAGTATTGAAGAACAGATTACACTTAAAACCAAGCTATCTAAATTACAGTCTACTCTAAATACAGAACACTATAAAACAGCAGAATTAATTGCTAAAAATGCTTTTGATGAAGAGGAGTCTTTGAGAATGAAAATACCACTTCTTAATAAGTTACAGGAGGCTAGAGAGAAGAGTGCAAAAGCTGGTTTGAGTGCTGAGGTAGAAGCAATAAATACAGCAGAAGCAAAGGACTCTGAGAAGACGTTAATGAGAAGTATTGCCTATGAAAAATACACTCAAACAAAAATAAACCTCGAAAGACAATACCAAAAAGAATATGAAACAATCACCGATCAGATCATAAATATTGAAGATGATATGTTTATGGAGGTTGTAAACTATTATGATCAGAAGATAAAGAAAAAAGAAGAGGCTAGAACAGCAGAATCAAAATTACGGGGTGACATAAACAAGGACTTGGAAAAATGGGCATCTACAGCCTTTGACCGTGATAAAAGGCAAGCGGAATTAGCCCAAAAAGCACTAAAGGATGCGGATAAGAAAGAACTTGATGCTCTAAAGGAAAAAGAGCAGATGAGACAAACTATCATTCAGGAGTCTACACGTGCTATTGCTAACATAACTAGATCACTATTTGATAACAGGCAGATAAAAAGAGAGGATGAATTAAATGAAATAAGGGTATGGGAGGAAGAAAAGCTTAGACTTGCTGGTGACAACGAAGATGCTAAACTAATAATTAAAGAAGAAGTAGCAAGACGAGAAAGCGAGATAAAAATTAAACAAGCCAAGGATAATAAAGCTGAAGCAATGTTTCAGATTTTAATTGACACAGCTAGTGCAGTTGTTGCCTCTTTACCAAATATACCACTCTCAATATTTGTAGGAGCACTTGGTTTAGCACAACTAACAGCCGTAGCATCTCGACCTATACCACAATTTGAAAAGGGTACAGCGTTCTCTCCTGAAGGTACTGCTGAAGTTGCCGAGCGAGGACGAGAGCTTATTGTAGATGGTAAGACAGGTCAGGCACGTATAGCAGAAAAACGTCAGTACACACACCTTACTAAAGGATCAGTTGTAGTACCAAATGCTCAAACAGAACAACTACTTCGAGCAGGAAACGTAGATCATAATACACTTGCCTACGAAGCACTAAATAGGATGAGTGCTATGGCAAGTAACAACACTATTGACTACTCTAAAATGGGTGATGCTTTTATGAAAGGTGCTCAGTCAATCCCTCAATCACAAACTAACTTCGATGAGAATGGAGTTCGTAATTTTGTTATAAAGGGTGGCTCAAGAGTAGAAAGATTAAACAAAAGATATAAATACACATAATGGCTACTTATACTATAAATGTAACGAGCACCCCTGTTTCTAGTGGTATATTAAAAATAGGTTCTGAAGGTGTTGATGGTGCTCAGGGTACTGTACAGGAAGAGGGGGTAACTGTAAACGTACTCGCTACAGCCCTGAGTGGTTTTACATTTGTAGAATTAAAGCTAGACGCAGTAACAGTATCAACCTCACCTGTTTACTCTTTTGTAATGCCAGCAAGTGATGTAGCTTTAGAGGCAATATTTGAAGAGATAATTGCACCACCAGAAGAATCAACTAATCTTTATGATTCATCCTGCCCTAAATTTTATTTCATTCAAGATTTACCAAGTCGTATATTTGTAGGTGATTTAGTTGATCTGACACCATACCTTACAACTGAGATCGAGGAAGAACCAATAGGCTTCGACAATGCAACCTTCGAACTGATAAGAGACAAAGATTATCATGGCTTCAATTATGACCTGACGCTAGACACTATTTCATTTGAGAGAGGGCAAGGTTATGAGTACTTGTTTGATAAATTTCTTACACTTGGAACGGATGCAAATATTAAGTTTGTGTTTGGTTATGGTAACACTGATGCACTTGTTGTTGTCTATATTGGAAGACTAGATTTCAATGAGTTAGAACAAAATAACGCTGAGACAATATCAATAAACATAGTAAATGATGACTTTGGTAGCTTATTAAATACAGCCTTTGACATACCACAAATAGCAGACGTTAATGGTAGTACACTCTTGAAAAGTCGTGCTATACCAAAAAGAGTACAGTATTTATTTCCTTTTCCAGAGTATGTAACAGGAACAGCTATTCCAGTATTTGATCCAATACTAACAGCTTTTTTCGCTGAATATTTTAGAACAGGTGCAATACCACAAATAAAGGCTACTGATGATGTTGGTTATTTATACTTTAATGATGGTCGTGGTGGTGATAGCGACTTTAACACTTTTATTACATACGACTTCCAAGTTGATAATAGCAATCCTTTCATAAATCCAAATGATAGTCAAAAGTATTTATTCAAAGTAGCCGAAGCAGGTAACTATAAAATTGATGTAAAGTTAAAGCTTGGTATTAATACGAGCGGTGTGATATGGGCTGATTATGTTAACCCGTTCAAGCTGGTACATTTTATTACCTCGAATGACGGTGAAACAATTATAGGTGGTGGAACATTAGACCCAATAGCATCTGTAAGTGATGGATTATTATTTGACAAGATACTTAATTATACAACTACAATTGAAGCAGAATTAGGTAAAAACCAAGTTGTATACCTTTATATTCAGGTAGATACAAGTGTATTTCCAGTCGGGGGTGTGGTTAACTTTATATATGGTAGAGCATACGATTTTGATGTGAGGATACCACAGATCGATATAGTTGGTAGCACAGTAGTTGAAGATAGTATATGCCCTACCGAGACAGCCTTCAGCACACTAAACCAAATCTTTAAAAGTGCCAGTGGGGTAGATTATGACTTATTAAGTAGTGACTTATTTGGTGTTGGTGGATGTTATAATGAACTTGCCTTAACAAATGGTTTTAACGTGCGTGGTGGATCGTTGGCAGGTGCAAACTTAGAACAACTAAAGATTAAAATGTCCCCAAAGAAGTTATTTGAGGGGTTGAGTAATATACTGAACTTAGGATGGGGTGTTGAGTATAATGATTTGAGGCAAGAACTTATTAGAGTTGAATCGACTGAATACTTTTATCAAAATGTTGAGATAGCATTATTTGAAGAGGAACTTGTATCAAACTTTAAGTTATCAGTTGATGCACCCTCTTATTATAACGAGATTGAGATAGGCTACTCAAAGTATTCAAAAACAAGAGACACTGATAAGCAGGGTACTCTTGATGACGTGCACACAAAACACACCTACCAGACACCAGTTAAAACAAATAAGAGTAAGAAGAGTATCATAAGTGATATTATTATGAGTAGCTACGAGTTAGAGATAACACGTAGGAAGCAGTATGAAAGAACGTCAGGATCGTCTAATAGCAATTATAATACGGATCAGGATGTGTTTGGGATTATGTTAACTAGTGAGGAAGTTTCAGAACCATTAGCAGAAGCAGTTATACCAAACCTCTTATTAGTTGAGGAGAGTGCGTTTATAACAAGAGGTCAGAATGGTACAAATCCTATAGTTCAGATGACAAACATACCCTTTACAGTAGGGGAAGCTGTTACTTATATTGGTAGTGATGGAACAATACAGAGTAGAACAGTTTCATTTTATAATGTAGAATCAGAATTAGTATTTGATATATTAATTGGTAATTTTGTTATTATTTTTGGTGTTACAATTGGTTTCGCTGAAGCATATATTGGTACATCAGGGGCAGCTCAAGTAATTATACGTAAAACAGGAACAGCTAGTGTATATAGTGTTCCAGAGTCAATACAGCCTTTCTCATCTGTTATTAATTTATTATCCCCATCCACTTCTTATAATTTAAGATTTACGCCTAAGAGAATGTTATTAAATTGGGGTAATATTTTAAATGGTGGATTTAGGGCTTTAGCTGACAGGATCATTAAATTTAAGGAGGGAGATGGTAATATCGAATGTCAAACACAACTAAGTGATACAGAGACTTGTTTACAGGGAGATATTGACAGACAGTTAGTGGTAGAAGGTTCTGATTTGGATTTATCGGTTGGAACATGGGGTGATACATATTTATTCTTACCAATAAATGTAGAGTTCTCGTACCCATTATTATTCGATGTACTAAGTATGTTAAGAAAAGCTATGAGAGGACAACTTGTTACAGGTAATTATGGTTATATAAGTGTCCCGTTTTGTGGAAGTGTCTACAAAATATTTATAGACAAAATAAGCTTTAACCCAACAGAGGACGAGGCTAAGATCAAGGGTAAACTAAAAGAAATTTAATGACAGTATCCAAAAGTTCACAAGGACAAATGTTTAAACGTATCATTGACCTCGGTAAAGTATCTACTGCCGAGGTTGATGATTTAGTTCGTATTTGGAGAGTTGGAACGGGCGATGAGAAAGCTATTACTTTAACAAATTTCGTTGCAACTGTCAATGCTGATTTAGGCACTAGTGGGTTAACTCTTACTGAGATAATAGAAGAATTAGAACCTGCTTTCCTCAAAGGTAATGTTATTCAAGGGGATGGAGTAAACTTAACAGGTACACTAACAGAACGACTAGTTGGTGATGGAGATATCGTTATTAGTACGGATGGACAGGTTCCTACCTCACAAGCTTTTACCTATTCATCATCTAATGTATTTTCACTTTCTTTCTCAAGCATAACCCCTATATATGTTTCACTGAATGGTCAATTACTTAGGGAGGGCGGACTGTATGACTGGACTATTTCAGGCTCGTCATTAACAGTATCAACACCACTAAGAGCAGGCGATGAAATATCAATACTTTATTATGTTGACCTGCCAGTAGTTACTACTTATGCTAGAAATATAGATGGAGGAACTTGGGATAGCGTTTATTTACCAATACAAAACGTCGATGGTGGCGGGTTTTAATTTAAAATAAAAATGGCAGACATAATTCAAATTAGAGGTGGTACTTCAGCACAAGCCAGTTCAACAAATCCAATCCTAGCTGATAGAGAAATTGGATTTGAGACGGATACAAGAAAGGGAAAATTTGGTGATGGTATTACACCCTACAATTCATTACCATACTCCTTTACAGGTGATGTTGTAGATTTTATTGACCAACTAAATTCTGCAACTAATAAAAGCACACCTATAGATACAGATAAGATTGCAATATCAGACAGCGGAGCAGGTAATATACTTAAGTCTGTAACTTGGTCTAATATCAAAGCAACACTTAAAACCTATTTTGATACATTATACGGCTATTTAGGAGTACCACAAAACTCAAAATCAACAGCATACACACTAGTTTTAGCAGATGCAGGAAAACATATATTCCACCCATCCGTTGATACAACTGCTAGGACTTGGACTATTCCAGCAAATAGCTCTGTAGCATTTCCAGTAGGTACAGCGATTACATTTGTAAATCAAAATGGTGCAGGGGTTATTACAATAGCAATCACAACTGATATAATGAGACTAGCGGGGGCAGGAACTACAGGGAGTAGAACATTAGCAGTTAATGGAGTTGCTACCGCTTTAAAAATTACAGCAACAGAATGGATAATTTCAGGATCAAATCTTACATAATATGAGTGGAATATTACAAACATTTCTAATGTATGGGGCTATAGCGAAAGAAATTGTGACAGCTAATTTACTGATGTATTGGGATTCTGGAAATCTAGCTTCGTATCCTACAACTGGAATAACAATTGATGACTTGAGCGCAAACAATTATGACGGAACTCTTAATAATGGGATAACTTTCTCGGCCAGTGATGGAGGAAAATTCGTTTTAGTAAAAGCTTCAAATCATTGGATCAATAGTCTAGGAACAGACACAGGATTACCAGCAGTAGGTACTTCAGACTTTAGCATTGAAATTTGGTGTAGACCATCTAACATAAATCAACAGGGTTATCTATTATCAAATCGATCTAATAGTTCAGGCGATAGATTTTCATTGCATTTAGGTACAGTTACGTTTGGAGGTTATTTTACAGATTCTAAAAAATTAAGCTTCCTAATTTATAATAACATAGCGGGTTTTACTAGAGAGATAGTAACAAACAATGATATTATTGACGGTGCTTGGAAGCAGATCGTTTTAACTAGAACCTCAGCCATTTTTAAATTGTACGTTAACGGGATTGATCAACCTTTGACAACTGTTAGAAGTTTAAGTGGTGGAGCGACTAATATTGTCACTAATACGACATGGAGAATTGGAGACAATGGTGGTGGAACTGGAGGAGCAAACGCTTCAATTGATTCTGACGTTTCAATAGTTAGATTATATAACAAACTATTGAGTCCAACAGAAGTAACACAAAATTTTGATGCACATAAAACTAGATACGGATTATAATGGCAAAGCGAAGATTAATATTAAACGAAGATCAAATCCCAGATGTTGGTGGAGTGGCTTTAGATACCAATTATATGAAGTCTAGTTTAGTTGCCTTTCCTGCTATTCCAGATGTTACTGGTGGAGGCAAATTTGCTTATTCAATAGCCGATGCTTTACCTGTAGGGGGATTTTTAAATATGCCTAATGGATCTATCGTTGTAATGGAATCTTGTTTTAAACTTGTTGTTCCTAAATTAGACCCTTATAATATTTATAGTCTCGTTAGTATAAGTGCTGAACTTTGCGGTTATAATATTACCTTAACCCCCTCTTCTGTTGGCTATATAATGACTTCTACTACATTTTGTCATTTGAAAAATACATACATGAAGATTAGCGATACTGTAGCTACCTCTTCATATGAGCTTACTCTACAGAGGTTTGGAAATGCAATTACTCCTAAAATAACAAATAACACCACCAATGACGATGGATTTATTCCCAATACAAATAGAAATGCTGAAATAGAGTTTGGATTTGATTTAGACGCTGGAAATAGGTTAAAATTTTATTATCATTATGTAAACGTGTATTACCCTTCTTAAAACCTAAAATAACTATGAACGAACAAAACGTAACAATCGAAATCACTGCTGAAGTAAAAGTCAACGGTGTAATAGTACCAGATGCAAATATTAAGATTAACAGCATAACCATTGGGAGTTTGACAATCCCAAACGTAAACGTAGCCTAACTAAAAAAATATTATGGCTATGGAAATTATTGTAAACCTAAAAGTAAAATGGTCAGGGAGTGATGTAATAGTCACTCCCATTGATCCCGTAATACCTATTGATCCAATACAAGATACGCCTGAAGGTTATCTTACAATTGAGGATTTTGGAGGTGATGGATATTACAAAAGAATTGATTCAGGACTTACCTATGATGGGAAGATAATCACTTCAAGTAATCCTATCTTTAATGAGCAAGACTTAGGAAAAAGTTTTTGTGGTTTGTTTGCACATAAAAATCCTGCAAACATTGATCTCAATAGAGTAGATGAATTTTATCCTAATATTCTTGGATCAAGATATTCTAGGATAGTTAAGGTTATAGATTCAAAGACCATAGAGGTTGATTTTAGCTATAACAGCACTTCTGGTAAGGGTTATGTATTCTTTGATAATTCAGAGGCTTACAACAAGCTCCTAGATACTTACACAGTAGATCAGTCAATTGGTATATTGGTACAACCAAACAAAACTTACGTAATACCTCAAGTAGCTGACAAAAAGTTACCTACACACAAAGATTTTATCATAAAGACTTCTGATACAGCAAAGGCATATTTGAAGTTTGGTATTGAAGATTATTTTCAGTGGAATAAAAGTATCGGTAATTCAATCTATAAAACTACCCCTTACTTATTTCAAATTGGTATTTC
>Ga0196887_1000287_pt1 | contig 24949 bp, 41 predicted proteins | sample VirMetDEL_Mar_31_FD_169094 | JGI IMG/M metagenome (GOLD analysis project Ga0196887, IMG submission 169094) | Aqueous microbial communities from the Delaware River and Bay under freshwater to marine salinity gradient to study organic matter... | ecosystem: Environmental > Aquatic > Marine >... | reverse complement strand
AAGGAAAAAAGAGGGGGAAGCTGACACGTTACCTCCCCCTCAACCCTGAGAGGTATTAGCGCGTTTTAGACGCCAATTTGATACTCTGTAATTGTCTCATTTTATTTTGATAGAAGCTTTGCTCTGGGTGACCCTTAGTACTGAAAGGATGACCTTTCTCATAGTACTTTCTGATCTCGTTTCCTGCTTCTTCTGGTGACATACCAAAAGTGTTGCTTCCCTTAACCTTAAGAGAATCTTCAGCCATACCGTCTGCGATCTTGTCGAAAAGACGAGTAATTACTGTATTCTCCATAAGGCCTTTACTTCTCATTTCTTGAATATCTTCAGGAGAAGCAAAGTTCTGAAGTGCTGTAAATGCTCTATTTAGCTTGTGATCGTACTTGTCGCCCCAATCAGACTTAAGTTGACTAGCTTCTTTTTCATAAGCCGCTTCAGACATTTCGTTATTCTTGGCAACCGACTCTCCAAGAAAGTCATTGAAGAAATCAGCCATCTTCTGAGCTTGCTTAGGTGCTAGACCTGCGTCATAAGCTGATTGCTTAAGGCCATTGAAAAACTCTTCGTTCTTCTCAATCCCCTTACTTATGTTGTTTTCTACACCGTATTCGCTAATATCTTCCGGTCTTCCTAGTTTTGTATAAAGTTCTTTGTATTGATCGTCTGTCCAAGTATCATCAGGGATACCCATCTTGTCCTTACCGATCATGCTAGACGCGTGAACATAAGCTTTCATGATCTTTGCTTGGTCAAACTTCCCGTCTTCCGTAGCATATTTCATTAAACTAGCGTCACCTTTCAGCTTTTCGTCAAAACCTTCAGGATAAGCATATTGGATTCCGCCACCTTCGTCAGTAGTTCCGCCTTCATCAGTAGCTCCACCTTCAGTAGATCCGCCTTCGTCACCGCCCATAAATCCCACGTTTCCGCGTTCATTGCCTATAATTAATTTAATCTTTGAAAAAATTGAAAAGTACTTCGTCTTCATCTGAGCCTCCCGAGCTTGTCTGTGTATTATCTTTTGTTGTGATTACGTTCATTATATCTTCTACATCGTAGGTTATCATGTCAAGAATATAGAGAACCATCTCCCTTTTACCCTCGTTAAGAGGATCCCCGGAAGTGGGTTTCAATATGAAACCGTTGGACATAAGATCCAATAGAACGGCTTTGCCCCTCTCATTGTCAAATACATCAATGTAGTCTTGAATTTTAGTCGCCTTAGCTCTAGCTAGAGCCTTCTTTTTCTCGTCATCTTTCATTGTGTCACTCTCTCTTATTGTTGGTTACTAGCCGCTTTAGAAGAAATTTCGGCAGTTTTTGCCTGTTCTTGTTCCATTAACGCTTGTTGTTCTGCTTGTTGTTGCTTGGCTCTATCGTCCCTAGTCTTCTTAACATCTTTAGGTTTCTTAAGAGTCTCAGTAGGCGCGCCGTATATTCCTGCCAAGTAGTTAACTACTCCATCACTATCGATGTTATCCATGATCTCTGGTTTACCTTCAGCAAGTCCAGCGATTGATCCAAGGAACCTATTCCAGTTTTGACCCTCAGATACTCTTTGGGCTTTAGCTATTTGTGAAGAATAGAACACTTGAGGAGTTCTACCCTCTAGCTCTTTAGGTACTTTCTCAGGAAGTTCACCTTTTCGCATCATGATTCCAATTATTCTAACGATAAGTGGTTGTAATAACTCAAAGTGCATACGTCCAAGGATAGGTCCCAGGAGTCTTAAGTGTTCATCAGTTCTTGCATTAACTTCGGTCGCTGTCATCTGAGGACCTTCACGAAGTTGTAATTGATCTATAAAGAAGCTTTCTTTGATTCTATCTCTAGTGTCTTTAAGGATCTCAAGACCAATACCGATTTGCCCACGAATTTCTATAGGGTAAACCTTATCTTGAGTACCAGATCTATAGGGATTTAACCCACCCGGCTTAGTGTTGAAGTTAAGGAAGCTATCATCAGGAACCATTAGAGGAGGATCTACCATCTTCTGAGCAGCTCTAATGATGGTACGCATCATAGCGTTAATCATCTTGATCTCAGGAAGTGATTTCATCCCGGGGCTTCTACCGTAAGTCTCCATAGAGTCTTTGATCCATCTAGGGAATACAGCCGGAAACTCGTCAAAGCCTCCTTCCTTTACTACCATCTGAGATTTCTCATGAACATGAATAGACTTATATGGCTTACTCTTAGCAGCCTCTAATTTCTTAGACTCGTCATAGTCACTGTTTGGACTTACTTCCATTATTACGATGTGATTGTCTTCAGGCTTCTTCTTGCATAGTTTACACAAGTCCTCTCCTAGAGCTTCTTCACCGTATTTCTGTAATAATTGTCTGCTGTTGTACTTAAGTTCTATGAAGAAAGTATCTACTTCGTGCTTGAAGTTCTCTTCTATGAAAAACTGATAAATAGGGCGTGAGCTAAAGTTGAGGACATTCTCGTCATCTTCTTCTATAAGCATAGCACCTGTCCCAAATGATCCTAGGTCTAGATAGACTTCATGGATCTCAGTTTGGAAATTTGTATTGTTTAGTACTTGGTGAATCTTTCTAACTACTGCTTGAAGGTATTCTTGAACATCTTGATTCTTGTCGACTTCATGATCACCAGAAGTAAGCTCAAACCACTGAACACTAGGGTTAGTAAGCATAGAATGTAGAGCAGAGGCAAGAAGCTCGTTGTAATGGGCAGCAGAACTATCATATAGTTGTAACCTTTTCTTGTCTCCAGTAGACCGGGACTTGAAATCATGTACGTTTTCTTTGTTTGGTATTACATATCTAGCGACATCTCGCCAATGTTCTTCCCAATTCGCTCGGGACTTCTTAAGGGATTTGAATCTCTTCAGGCAAGCTTCTGCCTGTGCTTTCGTGTCTTTCATTTTATACTAGCCTTGTTTGATTTACGACTCCGGGTTGCGCCCGTCTTCCGAATACTTCGTCTTGTCTTGCGCTAAATGCTTTAATAAAACCCTGTACTTGATCCTTTGAGAACTCTTGTGTATATAGGTTTTCGCCTTGATTAAATGTTCTGTCTTGGAATCCTACATCTGTAGAAGCGTTCAGTCTATTAGAGGCATCAAGGGCTTTCTTATCAACGACCCTAGACTTAAATTGAGGTCCGAACCCTTCAGCAGAAGCATCTACCCTACTTGTCGCAGAAGCTAGACTACCTGCCATCTTCATGAAGCCTTGTAATTCTTGCTTATTGAATCCAGCTTGCACCGCTAGATCTCGCTTCTTGCTAAAGGACTTTACTCCTGAAAATATCTCCATTGCGCCCATACATCATCTCCTTAGTACTCAAGTTCATTATAGTCGCTATCAGCCATTCTTGGCAAACTATCTCGCCTTTTCTTCAATTCCCTAGAGTCTATTTCATCTAAGGCATCGTATCTATAGGCATCAGCACCATGAGAGGCCCAGTCATGTTTGGGCTTGTCTCTGAATAACATAAGCTTAGAATCCCATTCTCGTTGGTAATTCTTTAAACAGTCTAAGAGTCTAACACACTTTACTGAGTCAAAGACAGAAGTTTTTAATCTTCTTCTTGCTGCTTGGATCCCATCGTCTAGACCTTGCTTGGTTAGGATATGCCATTCCCAGCCCGGCTTCAACTCTCTAACTACTTCAACTCTTGATTGACCAGTTATGAAATCCTTATTCTTCCCATCATGTGGCCATACATGGCGGCCATAAACATAGGGCTTCTTTTCTAATTCATCTATATACCACTCAACACCTTTACCGTTTGCTTCCAAATAGTCAATGTAATGCCAAGTATCGTTAATCTTTTGTCTAAATACAATCGCTGTTGAATCCCCAATACCTATATCCCAATGCGTATCTACCGGATATTTAGGGTTATGGAAGACTCTTCGGATTTGCCCGTTCTCTTCAATTTCTCGAAGGGCGTCCCCGTAGTAAGATCCTCTAACTGCCGCATGGAACGAACACTCCAATTCCTGTTCGATCTCTTCAGGCTCCATATCGGACATCATATCCTCAAGTTCCTCTGTAGGCAAAACACCAGTTTCACTAGCTTTATATATCGCTGTGAACCAGTTCTCAGGCTGTGTCTCTGCTTTCTTTAATCTATTATAAAAGTGATTCTGTCCTTTGGGAGTTCCAATAAATATTGCCCATCCCTTCCTATCAGCAAGTGCCGGACGTATAATCTCTCCCCAGATGATAGGGTCGCATTGAGCGAATTCGTCAAGACCCGCCCCGTCCAAATATATCCCTCTAAGTGAATCGGGATTGTCAGCCCCAAGGAGCATAAACTTAATTTTATCTGGCTTTTTGAGCCATGCACCATTGGCATCTTTAGTCCCTTCTCTCAGTATCTCTACTGATAGTTCTGACTTATTGACTTTAACTCCGGGTAACGAAGATGTGTAATCAACAATATATTCCCATGCTATCATCTTTGCCTGTTTGTAGGTAGGCGCGACATAGGCATATTGTGGATTATGTAGTTGATTCTTTAACCCCCTATTAATAGTTTCATTTATCAATAGGATAGTTTTACCGAAACGGCGGTGACATACAAGTACATTGAATCTCTTCAGGCTTGCATGTATTAGTGCTTGGAGCGGTCTAGGGCAATAGCCTGTCTCAACTCTCTTAATCTCTTTCTTAAGTTCCCGATTGTAGGGAAGTTCCATGCCAACGACAGTAGGTCCTTCGGACATAATATCTTTATCTTTAGAATACTTCCCTAACCAATCAGGCACTACTAAGCTTCTGCGGCTTGGTCAAACTCGTCTAATTCCGCTTCTGTAATCAATTCTTCTAATTCAGCGATAGTATTAGAGTCTTCAAACTCAAGACCTTTATCTTCACATTGTGCTTGTAGGCTTTCTTTCTTAGTTGGCTTTCTAGGCTTCGGGGTAGCAGTTTTAAGCTCAGCCCCGGTAGCCATTCTAGCAGGTTTAGCGACAGCCGCCCCAAGTTCCATCTTAGCATTAATAGTTGCTAACATCTCACCTTGCGCTCTAACCATATCTTTAAGTTCATTGTTCTCAGCTCTTAAAGCAGCTTCAATCTTATTGTCTTTCTTCTTATTGAAGTCAGTACTATTAGCTAATGCTTTGTCTCTTCTTTGTGCATCAGCTATCTTAGAGTTATTAGACATTTCATCTTGAACGTCTTTCGGTAATGACTTAACTGAGATCCAAGTCCCATCTTCCATCAATACTCTCTTACCTAATGCTTTTCCGATTGCGTCACTCATACTTCCTCTCTTTGTTAAAAATCCATATCCTTGTAGCCTTCTTCGGGTACTTCGGTGGATTCAGTTTCTATTGCTTTATCTTCTTTGTTCTTTATTCCTGTGTCAACTACGATCTGAACTGGCATAATGCTACCGCCTTCGTGCTTAACTTTAGTCCCGTACTTCTCCGGATTATCCACTTCCGCTAGCCATTTCAACTTATCGAAGATTAACTTCTCTCCTGGGACATCATCCTTGTTCAAAGTAATGAAGTCGCCGTTGTCATCATAAAGTCTATTCTGGATTATAGAGCGAAAACTATCTGCTCTTTGCTTTCTAGCTTCAATTACTGCTGACTCAAAGGGCGGATACTTAATCATCCACTGAACGAACGTACCCCGTCTTATATGGAAATGATCGCAAACTGCTTTCTCGTCTGCGCCACCTGCTATCATATCCAATATATCAATGGCGTTCTCTTCTAATTTCTTATCTACTTTAGTAACTTGTGTCATACAGATAACTATAAACCAAACTTACAGGGAAAAGCAAGTGGGCTAGAAAGGGCTTGTAGAGTTTTAGGTGACTTACGTGGGATAACTGCTTAGAATCATTAGGGAGGTAGCTAAAATGGAAAAATCTGAAAAGTTTGTGCGAGGGTCGGTTGACTAAAATGGAAAAATCTGAAAAGTTTGTGCGAGGGTCGGCACTCCATCAAACAGACCGCGAACTTTGCCCCCCACCCCCCTTCTAAGCTATTAATATTACAAGGCTACCCCCTACAAACATCTATGATTACCTATACTTACGACCTCTCTCTTCTCATTCTATTAGTCTACTCACTGTCCTACTAATAGATCTTATAGTCTTCTCTCTCTTAATAGTAGATCTATAGTCCCTTGCTCTACCTAGTTGATGCTTAACTCTATTAGTAGCTATTGGATCTCCACTATCTAGCCAGTATCTGAATAATTTATAGTTTATGTTGAGTAGTAAGCATGCCTGTTTTTCTGTTAACCCACCACTATTCCCTCTATTACCTCGACTTATTACTTCAACCAGTACACTCAGAGCTAAACTATTCGCCCTGCTAAATGCGCGTCTGATTTTCTTAACTGACTGTAAATCCTTATTTCTAATCGTCTCCAACTTATTGTCCATACTAAATAGCCCTTAATTCCTGTCTATATATACTAATACTTTTAATTTAACGCCTATTTATTAGTACTGCAAGTAGTACCAATCTAACGCCATACGCTGTAAATATTACAACTACTATATATTTATTTTTATTTTCCTGTATAACTATCTTATCAACTAAAAACACTTAACGAGGAACTACTACTATGAAACACTTAATCTTATTACTACTTATCTTATCAACTTCAGCACAAGCCTTTGATTCAGCAGACACAGGTGAATTTGATTCAGCAGGTTTTAACGCCTCAGTTTATATCGTTACTCAAGAGGATATCAATGACTGTAAAGAAGAAGTTTTAATTCAGCATGAAGAAGAAGAAGAGAGAGATATCCTTGAGATGCAAGCTGAATGTGAAACTGACTACTAGGTAACTATTACACCCTATATTGAATTTAACGCTTAACATGATATAAATAATAAACAGAGTCAATAATGACTCATAACCAAGGGAACATGACTAAAGTCATTCCTGAAAGGACTACTACTATGAAAAAATTAATCACGATTGCACTACTTACACTTTCAACAGTATCTTACTCAGCTTGTACAATTGAGCTCGATGTAAAAAAAGAGGGAGCTAAGACCGCTTACATTAATGGCGTAAGTGTATCAGCTAAAATTCAAGAGGCTTTAAGCACTAAATGCACAGTGACTAAAAAAGCACTGAGTAAATCAGAGGTTGACGCTATGAAACTAGCAAATGCCAAAAAGAGATACGAGTCATTACTAGAAAAAACTAAGTCATAGAGAGCAGTAGTAGCAGAAACAAAGAGTACTTGGGGAGAGTTAATAGCTCTCCCTTTTTTAACACCAACTAACCAAAGGATACAAAATGTATAACAATAATGAAGACCACCAAGTAAACTTTTTAAACATCGATCAAGCTACGGACTTAGTAGATCGTATTGAGGTGCGCGCTAAAAACTTTAATCATTCTATGACTACAAACGAAAAAGAGTCTATGGCCCAACTATTAAGTAATATCGGCGTCAATACTTCAGACCTTATTGACGTTTCAAACCTAGCTGATAATTACGCTATTAACGCTGAAATCATCTCACCAGATGAAGCAAGTAGTTACTCAGATACCAATTATAAAGAAGATTCACTCTTTCAATGGGAAGAAACTGACGGAACTCACTACTGTCTAAGTTGGTAACATGAATAAACCTCAAAAATACTACTCTAAATTTAAGTCTTGGAACACGTCAAAATTACAATTTGTTCTGGATTCAGCTCCCTACTACGTAAACGAGAATGGCACTGATTTTAGTAATGAGTTAAGCGAAATAAGAGAAGAGTATTATACTAGAATGAATAAACAGGACAAATTGGACGAAAAAAGAATGATTAGAGAATTTAATAGTTCAAGATCTTAGAAGTTCACGCGTCATGGGGGTTACGTTCGTTTTTCAGAACGTAGCTCTCTCATACTTAGTTTTGAGCGCGTGGCATTTTTTACAAAGTATCTGCAAATTAGAGAACTCACAAAATATCCTAAAAAAGAAACTATCAACTTCTAAAATATCCTTAAAACTCCCTACTTTTTCAATATGATCTACATTAATTTCATCAACCTTAAATAAATCAGTGCATTTAACACACTTATAACGGACGTGGGGACGTTTGGCCAAACCACCGCACTTCTTAAAGTGGTCTATCTCAATACGTTTAGACCTCAAAAACGCGCCCTTATACTTGGATCTAATAAACGCCTGTCTTAGTCCTGTCCTAATCTGTGTTAAGTCTTTTTTGTCAATATTACATACTAAGTCGCACCGCATGTTTACAAGATATCATTAAAACGGTTTGATGCAAATACATGCTACTACTAACTACGAAAAACAAATTCAAAAAAATCAAAAATATTTTCAAAAATCGAGAAATAAATAAACATACATTTAGAACAGGTGGGCAAATATCTAAAAATGCACGTCTAAAATCAATCGTTCAACGAAGGAGAACAACTAATGAACTACATTATCTACTACCTATTTTTCCTGTATTTAGCTTTAGTCTTTTTGAGAGGAGCGTTTAAATGATCTTAATTATAGGAATAAGTACGCTATTTATATGTTGGAATATATTCCAAGCCAGTGAGAATATATGCAAGTGTATAAGGGAGAACTCTAAATGAAAGAAATACTAATAGTCATCTTGCTAGCTAATATCGTCTATTCTCAATATCAACTAAGATACACTATCGAACTAGCACGAACAATCAGTGAAATAGAGCAAGAATGTCAGACGGAGAACAAAGCACTAAAATTCAAACTTATGGTAAAAGAGGTAATCAATGACAAATAACGAATTTAAGAGAAAAACCAATAAACTTAGAATACTCAAAGATCAAATAAAGACTGGAAAGTTCTTCGGAACTAAGTCTGATGTAAATGCAGAGATCTATTTCCTAGAGAACGAACTAAAGGAAGTAAAAGCACTAGAAATAGAAGAAGAAGTTAAACAGCCTAGCGAATACGGAGTCAAACTATGACATTAATAGCACTACCCAAGAGGTTAAACGCGGTCCAAGTCAATGTATTAATGGACCAATCACTTCAAGCAGATAAATACCTGAACTTCAAAGTAATAGACACTAGTTCAGGCAGACGCAAACTAGTAGGGACATCAAAGAAGGGACTCGAACCATTTAGAAGCTTTGCATACTTCACAACTTGCATAGAACCTGCAAAGCAAGCAATCAGAACAGAATACTATCTAATACAGGAGGTAAAGAATCATGAGACTAATAAGTAGGGTTAATAAGATCATAGTTCATTGTAGCGCTAGTGACGCTCCTGCTGATGACTCAATAGGAGCTATAAGCGCATTACACATAACGCCAGTATCTCATGATGTCAGATGGAACGGACGTCTTATAGCAGGACGAGGCTTTGATAGGATAGGCTATCATTATGTCATTACTAAAGACGGGAGGATGCACAAAGGTAGAAACGAAATGTATTGGGGCGCACACTGTTATGGACAGAACCACGACAGTATAGCTATATGCCTAACAGGAAACACCAGATTCACGTTAGCTCAATTCAAATCATTCTTTGATCTAATAGACATACTCAAACTTAAACATGATTTAAAGAATAGTGATATATATGGCCACTATGCTTTTAATAGCAATAAGACATGCCCTAATTTTGGCGCGAACTTAATTAATTATTAAACTTGACACACACTAGCTAATAGAGGTTAATAGGAGAACATGAAAACACTAAACGTAGAACATATTTATAATGTAAAGCAAACGGCAAGCAAGCCTTTATTAGCAACTATTAGTAATATTGCTAGCCTATATTGCTACGCTGCTACGTTTTTTTCTAAAAAAATAAAACATTACAATGTATTGTTAAATACAATCGTAAGCAAGTAAAAGTATAGCATTAGGTTTACTCTAAGTGATTACTTATAGTTAGCTAATAGGTAAATTTTTTGAACTACTACCACTAAGGAATAACGCATGACTGAAGAACAGAAACAGAAACAAGCAATCCAACAATTATTAGATTTTTACGCTAACCAAGGACTATCCGAGGGTAAGTCAATTAGTAGCATAGCCTTACGAGGGGATAATTACACCTCTGCGACCTTTTGCAGACTCTTAGTGACCAACTACAAGCCTTTGAAGGATAAGCTCGGGAGAACGAACTTCTTCTTAGTAGAAAACTACATCTCAGATAAGTATAATGTAGAAGAAGAGAAAGATATTAAAAGCAGTATGGGTTTATTCGTATTTAATACACTTCTCAATAAACTAACTAAAGATAAGATGAAGAGGAAAGCAAACGATATCGCTAGTAGAGGTATTGAAGAAATGGACTACTCTCCTCTAATCCCTATAATCGATTATAGGACCGCCCAAACGATAATGTTTAATATTGAAGATAAGACAGTAATACACGAAGCAAGTTATAAAGCTTATGAAATATGGGAAAAGAAGCAATCTGCTGAAGATAAGAAACTACTACATGGTAAATTCACCTCTGCTCAAATAGATTTCGACCCCACAACATCGGGCGGATCTAAGATAATCGAATTAAGTGATGGCCAGGAGATAACAAGTATCAATTCTCATAACTCACCATTATGGAGAAAGTCCGAAAATGCGCGTCCGAAAATGCCTGAACTATTCAAAGATCTAATGAATCACTTGTTCCCAGACAAGAAATGTAGGCAATATGTAATGTTTTGGGCATACAATATGCTCACAAGTAGAAGTCCAGTTCATTTATTACTACATGGACATCATGGGATAGGTAAAAATACATTAGTTGAGATCTTCTCTAATCTAGTAGGAGACTCAAATTACTATCTAGTACCCAAAGGTTTTTGGGATAATAACTTCAATAGTGAACTTAGACATAGAAGACTTCTCTATTTTGATGAACATGGAATTTACACCAAGCAGAACTTAGATGACTTCAAACAACTATACGACCCAAGGATGACATATCATGGGAAGAACTTAACTATTGAAGGGAATGAAGTAAATTATGCCTCTTCAATAATAAGTAACAACTTAGAAACTATTAACCATTTAGTTTATGAATCAAGAAGGTTTGCAGTTCCAGTATTGACCACTAAAACTCTGACAGCAGGGATAGGGGAAGATAAGATGGATGAACTTTATTCCATAATAAGAAAACCTGAAGAACATAAGGAATTTTACTCGAATTTAGGGCATTGGATTCTACAAAATGGATTCACGAAAGAGTTCAGAAGAGAACAACCTTATAAAACTTCACTATTTTACGAGATAGTAGAGAAAGCATTACTGCCTTGGCAACGATATATAGTAAGTAGCTTAGCTTCAGGAGAGTGCGAGGACATACCTATCACTGGAAACCCTGAATTAATGTATAAAGGGAAAAGCCAAGGATATACTAATTGCCAGAACTTCCTAGACGTCCACAAGGATGAACATGGAGAGGACTACGGTTATGTAGTAAGGAAGGGATCAGAAAGAGTTATAATACCTTCCAAGAAGTATGAAATAGAAAGTAAAGCAGTAGAAGTAGACACAAAAATAGATACAACCAATATGGAGTTTTAAATGAAGACACAATTTATAGAATTTTACGAGGGCAATCAAGACGGACTAGTTATACTGATAGCACTAGAGTCAATTGAGTATATAAAAAGGCATGAAGATGATGGCGGAAAGCCAAATGGCCTATACACAATTAAGATGAAATCAAACTATATAATGAAGGGATCTATTTGTGCGGAAAGCATGAGTGGCATTAACCTGTTTTAAACAGATCTCAAAACCAGTTTACCACTACTACTAAGGATATAATAATGAAGTACGCCTCAATAGACGCAGAGTATAACCAATCTAAGGAACCCAAGCTAAACTTAGTCTGTATTGTCATAAGGACGGCAGACGATGTATTTAAATATTGGGTACATAACTCGGATAGAACCCCAGTAGTAAATAAGATAAATGAATTGCATAGGCAGGGTTACGTTTTTATATCCTACGCGGCCACAGCAGAAGCTCGCGTATTCCTAGCTTTAAATCTTGAACCACTCAAATATAAATGGGTAGATAATTACTTAGAATATCGCCAACTATTAAACCATAATCATAAGTTACAATATGGTAGGCAGTATATGGACGGTAGAGTAAAAACTACCAAGCCACCTGTTAATAAGTGGGAACAGACTGAAGAAGAGAAGAAGAAGTCTGATAATGAGAAACCTAGATACAATTTAGCGGCAGCTTGCTTTAAACTCTTAAATGTACAGATAGATACTGTATTCAAAGAGAATATGAGAAAGCTAATCATATCTAATCCAGTTGAATTTACTAAAGCAGAACAAGAAGAGATCTTACAATATTGTGCTGATGATACCGAATACCTATGGCCTATGTTTCAAGCCATGCTTACAGAATATAAAAGACTACTTGGAAGGCAATTCGATATAAAACAGTTAATTGCTGACATGAAAGTAAGAGCAGAATTTTCATGCAGAACTGCAAAAATTGAAAGTTTAGGCTACCCTATAAATGTAGAAAAAACTAAGAACTTTTCGGATCAAGTAGGGAAGATTCTATTCAGTTGTCAGCAAGATATCATAAGACAGTTTCCAGACAATAGCCCCTTCTATAAATTTAAGAGGAAGGAAGGACTATTCACTATGAATCAATCCGCTATTAGAGATGAAATACGAAAATGGTTAGGTACTCACCCTAAAACAAAATGGATGATGACAGATGGAGGAAAATCAGGGAAGAAAGATCTTTCTTTATCCCTTCCGGCTTTCTCGAAACACTTTAACTTTACCCATACATACCCAGAAGGGCATTATTTTGCTCAGCTTATAAGATACTTAAAATTAAAGCAGAACTTAAATGGATTCACAGCCGGAGGAAAGACAAGTATATGGGATTATATCGGAAGTGACGGTATGGTACGCCCGTATTTAGGTATTTACACAGCACAAAGTAGCAGATCGCAACCCAAAGCTTCTTCATTTATCCCATTAAAAAGTTCTTGGATGCGCGTAATGATAGAACCCCCCAAAGGCAAATGTATGATTTCTATAGATTGGGCCAGTCAGGAGTACCTAATCTCAGCTTTACTTAGTAATGATAAAAATATGCTAAAAGCTTACGCTACTGGTGATGTATATATGGCTTTCCTTAAAGATTGCGGAGCAGTACCTAATACCGCTACAAAGAAATCACATGGGAAAGAAAGAGTTATGGCTAAGCCTATTATATTAGGACAGCAGTATGATCTAACTGAATATGGTCTATCTAAACAATTAACAGAGACTACAGGTATACCCCACACACCTGAAATGGCCCTTAAATGGATTAACAAACATAAACAAGCCTATCGTACCTTATGGAAGTGGAAAGCTAGTATACAGAGGAACTACAAGCTTAAAAGACACCTAAGATTACCCGATGGATGGTATTTATGGGGGGACAATGCCAATTTTCGTTCGGTAGGTAATGTACCATCGCAAGGACTAGCAGCGGCCATAATGCGAAAAGCTACTGGAGTAGCACAAGATTATGGACTAAATGTATCATATCAACTCCATGACGCTATTTATATTATGGAGGACGTAGACAAAAATATCGAAAAAATAAAGATACTAGCTACATCTATGGATGAAGCTTTCCGATTCTACTTCCCTGAAGAAATGAAAGAAATAGCATTTTGTAGATTAGACGGAGATATATGGAGTCCTGAGTTAAAAGAAAATACTTTCAATATCTCATACCCCACTAAATTCGGAGAACAAATAATGGGAGTACATCAACAACCCCTATATATCGATGAACGGGGAGTAGATCAGTATAAACAATTTAAGAAATACTTTAACAAAGAAGAGGTAGTATATGAATCTATGCAATTTTAAGAATATTAGAGGCTATGAAGGTAGATATATGATCTCTGAAAAAGGAGAAATATATTCTAAAATATCTAAAAAAATATTAAAGACTTGCTTAACTAAAGTAAATTACCACATGATAACTTTATGCGGAAGGTATAAAAAAGAAAAGCTGTATGTACACAGACTATTAGCTATCGCTTTTATACCCAATCCGGAAAACAAAGCCACAGTAAACCACAAAAACGGAGTTAAAACAGATAATAGATTAGCTAATTTAGAGTGGAATACCTACTCAGAAAATAATCAACACGCCTTGGATAATAAATTAAGAATACCTCAATGCGGCAGAAAACTAACAGAGGGTCAAGTTAGAAGTATAAGAATATACCTTAAGCAAGGAGTATCTCCTGTAATAATAGGAAAGCGATATAAAGTACACGATAGAACTATAAGGGATATAAGAAACGGAAGAACTTGGAAGCATATAGGAGAATAGTATGGGAGATTCATTTAAAGAAACAGCACACTTGAATACAGACATGGAAAAGTACAGTAGCAATTACGACAAGATTTTTGGCAAGAAGAAAGAAGAAAAAGAAACCAAAGAAGAAACAGAAGAAGATAAGGGAGAAAACGAAGATGAATAAATTACAGGACTTAATACAAGTAATGAAGAACAAGGACCACTTTGAATGTTTAGAGGAATTATCGGCACAATTAGCTAGAAGCTCAGAGATAGTTAAGACTATTGGACGCTGTATGGAGCTTGAGGAAGTAGGAAAGATTAGAGAAGATCTCCCGAAACATTTAGTAGAAGCTTTCATCTTAGTTGAAGTATCTAGAGTTAAACTTTCAGTACTTGCAGAAGAGTGGAATAACACAATGTCAGAAGTTACTGAAACTATGATAAACGAAAATAAACCGAAAGAAATCTTTGACACGATGGATTTTTAGCTCTACTCTTCAATAGAAGAAAATATGGGAGTGAGTACTCGGCAAATACTAGTAAGGTGGAAAGAGAGAGTCCTAGAATACCTGTAGGGTGAGCTATCTAGGGGAAGCGTTGACCCCCACTACGGTTCGAATCCGTCCACTCCCACTTTTAGGAATTAAATGATTAGAAACGAAATAGAAATTATGGACCATCAACCAAAGGCAATCCAGTTTATGTTAGCTCATAACTATGCTATTTGTGCTGATGAACAAGGGCTTGGCAAGACATTAGAAGCCATTGCTGTACAGCAAGCTTCAGATCTTACTTGCCTAGTTATTTGTCCTGCTACGCTTAAACTTAATTGGAAAGATGAATACGAGAAGTTTACTGATGAAACTAGTGTAACAGTTGGACTTAAACCATCTAAGATTAATATTGTTAACTATGAAAATATCTATAAATGTACAGAGTTATTCATGAAAGCCGATATGATTATTATAGATGAAGCTCACTATCTAATTCACTTGGATGCGCAGAGAACAACATACGCACACAGGATGATAAGAAAGTATTTACCGGAGAGATTACTATTATTAACAGGGACGCCAATTAGGAATAGAGTAACAGATTTCTATTCTCTATTGGTCCTTTGTTCTTACTCTCCTATTAAAAATAATGGACGTCTGATAACTGATAAGTTCAAGACACAAGAAGCCTTCAATAAACACTTTGCTAATGAGTACCAAATGAAGGTTAAAGTAACGAGCAAGACAGGGACGTTTTATAAAACTGTCAAAAAATATAGTGGCATTAGGAACGAAGAAGAACTTAAGCTATTTATGAAACATAAACTAATAAGAAGACTAGCTTCAAAAGTATTGACGCTACCCCCTCTTATATTTAAGCCAGTACAAGTGAGCTATAAGCATGATGAAAAATTGGATAAGGCGTACCAAGCACACGTTAAAGGTGAAAGTTTTGATATTACGGCTAAAGCTAGTTCCGCTAAAAATGTCGCTTCATTTACTGCGGATTATGTTCGGGATATCATCAAATCGGGAGAGGGTCCAGTTATTGTATTCTCTGACCATATTGCACCCCTTGATGTTATTGAGAAGAAGCTTAACAAGAAATTTAAAGTAGCAGTTATAACAGGTAGAACTAAAGTTGAAGTAAGACATGCTTATGTTAAAGCTTTCCAAGCTAATGAACTAGACGCAATTCTATGTAGTGTAGGAGCGGCGAGTACAGGGATAACTTTAACAGCAAGTAGGAATATGGTTTTAAATGATGAACCTTGGGACGCTTCTCACATGAGTCAGCTTCTTAAAAGGTTTCACAGGATAGGGCAAACAAGATCTTGTGTAGTTCATAAGATGTTTGGGAGTTCAGTAGCAAAGAAAATAAGTATGAACCTTGCTGAGAAGCAAAGTGATATAAATAAAGTCATTCAAGGAGACAAAAATGCAAGTATCAAAAGTTAGTTATTTACAAGTAAGAAACATGGGAAACTATGAGAAAAAAGAAAGTATGGCAGAAATAGCTCTAGTGGAAGGAGATTGCGCTAACATTGCAATAGCTGAAGCTCAGAGATTAGTAGCCATTGCGCTTGGTTTAAAGACAGAAGCAAAAGCTACAGTTAAAACTAAAGAAGTAGTTAAAGAAGTTGTAGTAGCTGAAGTTGTTGAAGCTGAGAAGACTAAGAGAACAAGAAAGCTCGCAGTTAAAAAAGAAGTAGTAATAGTTACTAAAGAAGAAGTTTTAAACGCTATGAGATCTTATGCAGAAGCTAAAGATTCTAAAGAAATGGCAGTTGAAGTACTTCACGATGTTACAGGTAAAAAGAAACTAGCTGAAGTAGATGCAAAACTTTACGGAAAGCTTGTTAAAGCGTTGGCCGTATAATGTCAGAGGTAATAGATCATGGAGAGAGAGCGCATAGTGAGATTGGAGCAAGTTCAGCTTCAAGATGGCTAGGATGTCCGGCTTCAGTTTCTTTATCGCGCGGAATAGAAGAGAGTTCAAGTAGCTTCGCAGAAGAAGGGACCTACGCCCATGAATTATCTGAGCATTGTCTAGAGCAGAATTTAACTGCTGATGAAGTTACAGAGTTCCAAGGCAAGGTAGTTCCAAGTGAAATGAAGCCCTTTGTTCAATACTATTTAAACGCTATGGAGAAATACACTAATGAAGACAGTGGTTACGACACGTTTGTAGAACAAAGATTTTCAATGCCTAAGATTCATAAAGACATGTTTGGATCTAACGACTTTTGCGCGTTTGGTATTGAGAATAAAGAAATGGTTATTGTTGACTTCAAGTATGGTGCAGGATTAAATGTACTAGCTAAAGAAAACATTCAAATGATTATATATGCGCTTGGGGCTTACTATGAGTTCGATCATATTTATGATTTTAAGACTGTTAAACTTGTTATCGTCCAACCGAGAATAGAGGGCGGAGAGTATGACGAGTGGAGTATATCGATTAAAGAACTTCTCAAGTATGAAAAAATACTTAAAGCAGGAGTCAAGAAAGTATACTCTAAAAAACCAGATATAAGTTCAGGGGATCATTGCAAGTGGTGTAAAGCCAAGGCAGTTTGTCCTAAGCTTAAATCAGAGTTGGAGGACTTAGTGCAAAACAAATTTGATACAATGCCAGTAGAATCAAAGCCAGTACTTCCTGAAGTTGTAGGTATGAGTGGAGATCAAATAGTAAAGATCTTAAAGCATGAAAAGTTAATAACAGATTGGTTTAAATCCGTGGCTAGTTATGCCCATTCTAAGTTACAGAAAGGTGAAGAAGTTGAAGGCTATAAACTAGTAGCTAGAAAGTCGAATAGGAAAGTAGAAAATGAATCCGAGTTCAAGCTTCAATTTGAAGATACATTCGGGGACGCTTTATATGTACCTAGAAAACTTTTAGGTGTAATTGCCCTAGAGAAACTAGTAGGTAAGAAAGAATCAGAAGCATTTTTCGTGAAGCCAGATACAGGAACAACTATCGCAGTTACTAGCGATAAGAGAAAAGAAATTGTAATAAAAACCGCGTCTGATATGTTTGATGACGCAGATACTAACGTAGCTATTGACTATAGTCAGCTAGAATTCTAGGAGAATCAAAATGAGTGAAGAAAGAAAAACAATGGTAAGTCCAACAGGTAGATTAGCTTTTATCAAAAACCTTTTCGTAAGTGGCGGAGACAAGGACAGATTTTCAGGGGCTTTAATCTTTGATAAATCACAGGACCTTAAAGCACTTAAAGCAGGAATGTTAGAGTGCGCTAAATTGAAATTTAAGGAAGAGGACATCAAATCTAAAAAGTTTAGTTGGGGAGTTAAAGCGGTAGACGCTGATGACAACAAAGTAGATTTTCTAGACGGAAATATGTTAGTTATGAATATGGACAGAAATGGAACTTTTGGACCGCCAGAAGTTTACGGATCTAATAGAGGACCAGACGGGAAACTTGAAAAGTTAATCGATGGAGACTTAAAAGCCGGAGATCATGCAAGAGCAGTAATCTCATTTTTTGCTTGGGAGTACCAAGGGAAGAAAGGTGTTAAAGTTAACTTTGACGGGATTCAATTTATTAAAGCTGATGAAGCATTTTATACTGCGCCTACTTCAGATAGTTACTTTGAAGAAACTGCTTTTGATGTAGCGGTAGAAGTTTCAGAAACTAATGAAAACGCTACAGGCGGTGACGAGGCTTCGGACTTTGAATTTTAAAAATTACCTTAATATTAATGATGTCACCTTGAAAGACATGGAGAAGAGGACCGGAATTAACTTTAGAACGCTAAGTTTATATAAGTTAGGGAGGGTCCTCCCTTCACTTTCCAATGCTTACAAGGTTTATAAAGCCACCAAAGGAAAGGTAGGCTTAAAGGATTGGTTTCTATGACCTTTAAAGTAAAAGTACACGAAGTTAAGAAAGCGACCAATGCAGAAGCCAAGGCATTTAGGGCGGCGGCGAGACAGGTAGAAATTGAGCTTAACTCTGATGAATTTTGGTATGACGTAGCTATGGTTTATAATACTTGGGAAAATAAGAAGTTAGGAGATCAGAACTTCAAAGAGTTCAAAGAAATGGTCCTTGGTGGATCTACAGTATTTGACCACCATGAAGACAAGATCTTGGACGTTTTAGTGGAGTTTTATTATTCTTGGAGATCAGTTGTAGGTTATACAACACCTAGTACTTGGTACACTTGGATAAATAGAAACGTATTCAAAGGTTTTGATCTTGGAGACATCGGTGGGAATATCGCGCACGAAGGTTTACATAATCAAGGTCTAGGGCACCCCAAAGCTAATAGGGATTCAGTTACCTATAAGTTTGGGTATATGGTTAGGGACAGAATTAAGAAGAGACTAGGACTAGAATCAACAATCAACTTTAAATACAAGAGATCTTTATGGACGAGAGTTAAGAGATTTTTTGGAAGGATATTATAATGGGATTATTTGGAAAGAAGAAACGTATGGAGGATGACTTAGGGCTAGGCGAGAAGCTTACTCAAAGAACTTCAGGCGGAGAAGGTGGGCTAGATCTTAAGGGAACTTTTGATGAAGCTAAGATGACTAGATACCAGATGGCCATAGAGAAAAAGGCTATCTTATTTGATAAGGAAGTAGACGGAGTAGACTATACTCACATGGATTTCGTGCTTTCTACAGGATGCGGATTCTATAGAGGTATGACTAACTTGCAAGCAGTACAGTTGTTTTGGAAAGCTTTCTACCCATACTTAAAATCTATTACCGATAACTATGAGAAGTTCTATGACCAATTCAGATCTATGATAGACGATCAAGAAGAAGTGTTAAGAAATCATGCAGAGTTAGACTTTAGACATAAGTGGACCCTGAAGTATATTGACTCTATTGGTTTTGAAGATAAGCACAGGTATTTTATAGATATGAAAGTAGCAGAAGCTACGAAGCAACAGCAAGAAGCCGCAGACGAGGCAGGACGAGCAGTTGATAATATGCCAAGTCTTAGAGAATAAACTATTCAGTGTAATGTATTTATTCGCAGTTTAGATACATTATAAGGAATATAAACAATGTAATTATATACACTCAGTGAGTGCTTCTTGAGGGTGTATTGAGTACATAACATTACATAGGGGGTTTAATTAGATACTAAAACCGCCGTTTCAAACAGTTTACTAGAGATAGCTATCAAATTGTAGGTTTTAGTATTAGATTAGATACGATAATGCCTACTATAGAAACAATAAAGGATAAATATGAAGGATGTTGATTTATATCATGAGGATAACGAGTTTGTTTTATTATCTAAGTACGAAAAACTAAAAACCCAACTAAAAGAAGCTGAAAAGATTATTGATTTTTATGCTGATATAAAAAGTTGGCATGGAACTACCATAGATAATTCTGACAGAAACAGAATAGAGAGTGAGAATTTCACTAGAAGGGGCGGCAAAAAAGCAAGAGAATACAAAACTAAATACAACAAAGATAAAGGATAGATATGAATGATTTATAAAATCAAGCATTTAAAATTTTGGTTTATAAAAACCTTTATTGATCGAAATAGAATTTGTAAGTGTAGGTATTGCTTTAGGTGGACACCATATAAGTAATAATACAAAACTAAATACAACAAAGATAAAGGATAGATATGTATGTAATTTTACTTTTACTAGGTTTAGTAATAGCGACAAGCAGTGCAATTTACAAAGAAATATATGGTGTAGTTTTCGGGATAATATTGATTATAATCTATGGTTATTTTTTCTATAGAGATGAAATAGGAGGTAATTAATGAATATTGTAACTAGGAATGGTGAGTTTTGCGAGCATGATATTAAAGAGCTTTTTAATTGTGAATACTGTGAAATTAAACACCTAAAAGCCCAACTAAAAGAAGCTAATAGCTTGATTGATTATTGTTTAACTGAAACAGTCATGCACAGCTATGATAAAGATAAATTGATAGAATACAAAACTAAATACAAGGATAGATATGAGTAAACCATTCTGGGATAAATACAATTTTCTACATGATACGGCTAAAGCAGATAGTAATAATCCGCTTATTTATAGTGCATTCTGGAAGGCATTAACTGGTGAGCAATTTGATTATAGAGATTACTTTTATGGTCAAATGATAGATATCAATACTCTCGGGAATGACATAACAATACAAAGGCATCCAACAAACAATCAACCTACAAGCCTAGATGAAATCATAGGAGGGATATATCTCGACCTAATAACTAGCGAATCTCTCAGCACATTTGATTACAGATGGCATGACACACTTCACTCGCCTAGCAAGTTTAGAATATTTCAAGCACTAGTATATTGCGCAGGTAAGCGTAGGAACTTCTTTAAAACTGCCAATGTCAGAGATATGCACCCAATATCGTATCTAGTACCGCCACATATCCGTCACTACTTAAACAGAAAAGCAGGTAAACGTGTGCTTGTACATGCTGTCATGTTCTACTTATGGCTATTATCTGTGCTTATGAAGCGCAACTTTAAAAATATCCCCCTAGAGGGAGAGAAATGGTACAAGCCTTGGTATAAGTTTAAAAATCATCCCCATAGGGAGGGGCAGACAGGTGCAATCAGTCAGAAAAACATTGCGCATCTAGTGTTAAGTGATCTAGGTAGCTTGTACTGGATTAAGCTTTTTAAACGTGATAAAAATTTCAATGATTACTTTGATGACGCAGATCATCCTATTAGATTATTTATTAAGTAATAGCCGACCAATTAACAATATCATTAGGTAAAGTTTGCCTCCTGTTTTATACTATTCGTGATATAAAGCAGGAGATAAATATGGATATTTATTGTATTCCCGATACTCAAGTGAAGGATCGTGTAGACGTTTCTTATCTAAAATCAATCGCTAAACACATAGCGGAAGTTAAACCAGATTACATTATTCATTTAGGCGACCACCATGACATGCCTTCTTGTTCTTATTACGACAAAGGTAAGAAGTCTCATGAGATCTATAATTATATAGATGACATAAATGCAGGTAATGACGCCAGTTATTTGTTCTTCAAGATGTTAGACCTTCATTGGCCACAGCATAAAAAGAAATGCAAAAAGATAATGCTTAGAGGTAATCATGAAGATCGTATCAATCGCGCTTATGATTATGGGGACGTTAATTTAAGGGAGGTCATTAAGAGGTTTCCAATTAATGATTACCAATGGAAAGTTATTCCATTCCTTAAAGAGTTTAAATTAGCAGGATGCTATTTCTCTCACTTTTTCCCTAATGAAAACAGTGGAAAGCCAGTTGGGACAGCAAGACAATTATTACTTAAAAAACACAGGACTTGTATAGCAGGACATCAGCAAGGTTTTGATTATGCTGAACAACTTGCAGGGGACGGAAAGAGAATCCACGCTATTATAGCAGGATCTTGTTACCTACATGATGAAGCTTACAAGGGTCCAAACAATCACCATTTTAGAGGTACTTTTATATTAAGAAACGTGAAGAACGGAATGTTTGATATCGAGCGTTTTGGTCTTCAAAATTTAATGAGGAAGTACAAACCATGAAATTAAAGAAACGTAAGAACTTTGAGATTAAGATATACGGAGAACTTTGGCATGTAATCTATCACAATGAGATCATATTAGAGGGGCAAAGAGCTGCCGGAATGTGCGACCCTCAACAGAATACAATTTGGATAGACGGATCAATGGACGATAACGGAACAGCTTGCACCTTCTTTCATGAATTATTCCATGCGTATGTTAGAAGAATGGGTATGATAAACGCTAATCTCTCTCCAGAATTGGAGGAAATTATTGCAGATCAGTTCGGACAGTTACTCTCAGAGATCTTTGATTTTGACTTTTAAATGCCAAGTTATATTCTTTCCATTACTCTATAACCCAAGTGACAAGGAACGAGATAGGCTTCAGCATATCCAAGACGCCATTACATACAGTCACCAGAATTTAGTCACCAAAGCTAAGAATAAGTACGAACTCGCGGCAATGAAGTTTCACTTTTATAACAGAGTGCGTAGTAATGTCCGTTTGGTTTAGAACAGGTAGGCAATTCGGGATAAATCCCTCCTGCAAAGCAAATATTACCTCTTTTTACGGCTAAATCCTAAAAGCCAGTGCCTCATATCATCTAACCATGTCGCAAAGACTCCATATTCTTCAGGAGAGCGACCCACGATCTTTTCACATTCCAATATTCCAAGAAACACAGGATCGCTTACAGGCCCAACGCGGTCCCTAGAGATATCATAAGATCTTGAGAGACAGTATGATTCTTGAATGTCGATGTATGATTTCCCGTCTATTTCTATTAGTACGAAGATAGGACTTTTTTGTTCTTGAGGTTCTAATTTAGGTCTTGCAACCCCTAGTCTATTTTTACAACTAAGGAAGGTCCCTAAAATTGTCAGAATTATCAGTGCGTGTCTCAGAGTTTTCATATTTTTTAACCTTAATTTTGTTGGCTTTTGCGGCAGCTTTCTTTCGTTTTCTTTCATTATTGGCTTTAACCCATCTAAGAACAAGGTCCTTAATGTAGGCTGCCCCCTTCGTGAGAAGAGGGACCAGTAAGTATTTAGAGAATATATCTAATGCTTTTGCCCACATAGTATTATTTAAGAAGTGCTGCTGAAAGCATATCAATTACAGTTTCAGGAAGGCCATCCCCAGGAATAGCTTCTTTAAGAAGTTCAAGGTACTCAATAACGTCAAGTTCAATAGCAACGCTTGCGCTTGCTTGCTCACCGCTATAGTTAGCAATTAGCTTGATTTTCTTGTCTTCAATTTTGATCTCATGTGATAGTTCTTTGCTCATTTATTTTCCCTTGGTTATGTAGGCTAAGCCTATATTGGTTATCAGTGTAAATACTAAACTAAGACAGGCCATAAAGCCAAATGATTTACCCTTAAAAATTGAAAGCTCAAGCTTTAGATCATTAATATCTTGTCGCATATCGTTACGCTCTGCTTGTGCTTCCTTTCTAAGTTCTTTAATCTCTTCGTATAGTTCGTGATTTCTCATTAGTGTGCTACTAGCATTATCTCAAAAGCCACACCTACTGTACCTGTACCTGAAGACAACTTTGCCATAAAGCCTATATCAGCAGGACCCTCTATAATAGTGTTTGCAGCATTAGCTCCTGCATCCTGTGAGGAAGTTACATTTTTAAAGACTTGAAGTACTTGCATAGGAGCGAATGGAGCGGATACTGTGTCGGCCCCCTCCCTTTTATACATTAAAATACTAGCTGGTTTAGTGGCATCTACATATAGGTGAGCTTCTATTAAATAAGCTTTATAGCCTTTAGGTACTGTATAGACCCCGATTTCGCTTGTTCCGAATCCAAGCCCCCCATCTGTGCCTATAACGGACCAAGTAGCTCCTGCCCCTGCTGCTCTTAAAGTAATTGTAGAGTCATGAGAAGCCCCACCAGTACTCCCATAAGTACCAGAAGTCATTACTCTCATTCTAAAAATTCTATAGTATTGTTTTGTAAGAGCCACAGCAGTAGTCCCGTTTAGTACCACAGTTTCACTATCTTCAGTCCAAGCCCCGTTAGTGTTATTAATACCCCAGACTTTTACAGTTAATGCCCCAGACTGTCCTGCTTTATCGTTAGTATTATCATCTGATACCATCTCTAATGAAGTTAAAGCAGTAGGAGTCATGTAAGTACCAGAAGAAGTTAGAGGTACATAACTAGTCCCAACAGCATCATTAGACCCAAATTTATGAACCAAAGAGTGATTTTCTATGTTCCCCTTATGTATTTCTACATCAAAATCTTTAACTGGTGATTTCGACCCATCTACTGCAAAAGCACTAGATGAACAAATGAGTGTTAATAGTATAAGTAATTTCATTAAATAATCCCCTTGAGCTGTAATAGCTCTATAAGTTCATCAAGTTTCAGGGTGTCTTTATCTTTAAGTTTTAACTCTTCAATTTTTGCATCATCTAGAATCTTCTTAGCTTTCTTAGCCTCAACTTCCGCAGTTATATCAGTTTGAACTATTGTATATTCTACTGGTAGCTTACAGTTTTGATATTCAACTTCACCAAAGAACTCAACATCGACTATTTCTAAACAAGTAGTTTGATCGGTGTATTTTTCCCATCTTTCTTTTTTACCCCATGAATCGTTAGAGATATTATCAGCTATCCAAGCGTCTGCTTTGGCTTGTGTTTTGAAGTC
>Ga0196887_1000276_pt1 | contig 25489 bp, 25 predicted proteins | sample VirMetDEL_Mar_31_FD_169094 | JGI IMG/M metagenome (GOLD analysis project Ga0196887, IMG submission 169094) | Aqueous microbial communities from the Delaware River and Bay under freshwater to marine salinity gradient to study organic matter... | ecosystem: Environmental > Aquatic > Marine >... | reverse complement strand
ATGAAGGTGCGCGTAATAGCTGTTAATTTACTAACAAGACCGCTAACAAGACCGCTAACAAGTGATTTAACTAGGTTGTTAATCATGGCACACCTCAATTTTATTTTTTTGTGTTTTTATTTGTGTAGCAGTGATTTGTTCTAACGACATTATCATGCGCCTCGTTTATTAAAATGCCGAAAGAAACGGCTACCAACATTAACCCAATTATTACCACGATTAAACACCGTTTAAACCTCTTGTCAACTAGCGTTCAGTATACATTACTCTGCCGGTTCAATTTCAGGATTAACTTCAATTTCTTTCGGTTCTGAATAGTAAGTTATCATTTCAAAACCGCCCACGCCTATAACTTTAATCTTTTGCTTGTCAACTGGATTGCCTTCAACCCACTCACCGTTCACTTCAATGTACGTTACCATTATATTTTCTCCAAAATTTCGTAAGCGTATCTGATGTTTCTAAGAGTGTTTCCAGATGGACGCGTTAAGGAAAAAGACGTACAAAAAATAGATGGTAGGATATTAAACCCGTAAAGAATAGCATCATCACCAAATGACCGAGACACCCCAAAATCGTTGGATCCTAGGGCGGTATCCGACCTAGGCGTGTAATCAATTAAATCCGCGTTGGTAAATAATGCAACCCCATTTACAGTAAATGTAAGGCCACTTTCTTTGATGGACTCGTATGTTATTAATTCATTTAATTTTATATACTGACCCGCGCCAGCGGTTACTGACAGTATAGTGCCAGTCGCCCCTGCGCTTATTAGCGCTGAAACATGCGATACAGGCACCAATGGTGACCCACCACTCTCAACTAAACTATCTAAAGTTCCTGACATTTTAATATCCTCTCGTTAATTTTATCATGCTGAAGCAACCCAGATTGTCGCACTAGTTTTTATAAGTCTAATTGTACCCGCGACTTCAAGTGTTTGAATTTGATTGCTGCTTTTGTCCGGCAAAAAAATAAGATTCCCAGATTTTGCGTTTATGGTGGTTGTACCAGATTCATCATATTGCCTGTTTATATAAACTTTATCACCCACTAAAAATTGTGACGTTTCAAGTTCGTAAAATACGCTTGCGCCAGACCAGTTATCATGCTGTATATACGTGTTAACAGCCAATCTTCCAAACGTTTGGCTAAGAGCCTCCATATATGTTTTTTGTATTGCTACTACAGATGCAGTATTAGCCGCTATATTACTGGCGTTAGTAGAAATGCCACTGGTGTTAGTCGATATATTACTGGTGTTGTTGATTATATTGCTAGCGTTAGTGGCTATATTGTTAGCGTTCGCTGATATATTTCCAGCGTTAGTTGCAATGTCATTGTCATTATTAACAATATTGGTTTCAGCTGTATCAATTCGCCCATCGACTTCATCAATTGCATTTTGCACGTTAGTTGCTGATAAGCCGCTGGCTGCATTATTGTAGCTGACAGTTGCAGCTTGCTGCACAGATGATATTAAATCCCACTGCGAATCATCTCCGTTGTAAATAATTTGCTCACCGACATTTACAGCAGTTAAAACAGGTGTTGCTCCGGCAGTTGAAACAGTAATAGTGCCGCCAACCGCAATAACGTATAAATCACCATTTTGTGGTGCCGCTGGCAAAGCTGAATTTCCAGCAGATACATCCAACTGACCTCTATACACTACCGAGCTTGGTAAATTGTTAATGAGTGCTACAATTTCATCAATGGCCGATTGCCCTGTAACTGCTAGTAGCCCTGATGATGTGTTGTCGTACACTACGACGGCGGCATCAGCTATACTAACCCAATTATTCGCTCCGTCTGTTGACGGTTGATTTCCTGCGTTAGATGCTATGGTACTTCGGTATATAACACCACTCTCGAAAGTTAAACTGTTAACAGCGTAAATTTCTTGGGCATTCCAATATTTTATTTCAAGTAACTCTGTCCAAAACTGGTTATTACCAGCGTCTAAAATAGGGTCGTTACCTTCGTTTTGGTTTGTAAGTGATATATACGGTTCGCCATTACTACCAAAAACAATATCGTTAACACTATAAACAACATTGCTGTCCCATATTTGATAAGCCCCGCTAGTGGTAGTACCACCTACAGGGTCTACGTCAAAAATTTGGTTGCCTGCCGCATCATCTACCACAGCCCTAGCCGACAAACTATAAAAAATATTAGGTACTTCACCCCTGCTTCCAAGAGTGACGGGGTTAGCAATAGGCGTACTTTCGTTTACGTCAGCGTATATACTTAATAGTACGTTTGTACCACTTTCATAAAGTGATAAAGTTCCGCCAGCCGCTAAATCGCCATTCTCTAGGATAAACTGCGGTATTGGGTTAGTAAATCTGCTCATTTTCTTCATCATCCTCGTTAGAAATAGCGGTGTTTGTTAGAACGGCTTTAGTAGTTTGTATGCCACGGGCGTAGTCTAACGCTTCTTGTCTTAACCTAGAACCCTCACCCGTAAGTTTAGACAAATCATATTTACCATCTGAAAGTATTACTCCAATTTCAAAAGCATTTCTATTTTTTACTGGTACGGCTTTTAAGTATTTTACAAAAGCTTCGTCTGCCGTTTTACCCGCTATTACTTGTTTAGTTAACGCCGCAAACGATTTTTCGGTTCTATCAGTGGTTTTTAACGCAAGTTTAGAAAAATAGTTTGCGCGAGATTGCAACGGCATTTTTCTAAGTGAGGGGTTAGCTGCGCGTATAAACTGCGTAACGGCCGGCGCTATTTTACCTGCAAACATCCCCACAGATCTAATGACCCCCACTTCATCAGGGAGGTCATTTCTAGCTATAAACTCCATATTTTTAATTTCGTTAGTGCTAAAAAATTTGCGCTGACCTTTATCTTTAAGTATATTACGAACGCCAGTCCGTAACGCAGCCGCCGCTGCATCAGGAGTCTCTTTAAGACTAGAACTGTAAAAAAGCTCATTAAGTTGTTCTGCGCGTATAGACCGCCCCCCTAAATCTCTAGCAGTCCTAATCATTTTAGGTACATCGGATTTATTATAACCTTTTACATTTTTATTGGGGTTTACTTGAACGTAATTTTTTAATTGCTTGTCCATAAATACATCTAAGTGTCTTTTTGCTTGGTTTCTAGCGTAAGCGTTATTACCCTCCATAGGGTTAAAATCTTTAAAAAAATCTTTTTTTAGTTCTTCAAGTGCTTGAATAGGCTCTTGATTTTTAGAATATATAGGTTGTTCTGGGCGGCTATTTTGGCGCGGAAATCTTTTAGCTTGCTGCCTAGCACTTAAAGGTAATTGTTGTGAAGGTACAACCCCCGCTTTATTTTGCTGTAGTTTATTCTTGACGCGCTGCGCTCTAAATTTTGCAGCCATTCCGGTAGCGTCTAAATCCACTCCGCCACCATCGCGGAGCAACATTTCTTCAACGTAGTCAATAGCTTTATTTACTGTACCCCCCTCTAATCTAACCCCGTTATCATATAAATCTGTATATATGTCGTTTTTGGCCTGATTCAATTGCTTTAGCTGGTCTGGAGTTTCTAAATAATTTTCTACTACATCTTGACGACCCCCAGTTTTAGCCGACCCTTTACCTATTTTAGCAACGGGTATTAATTCCATAACTACCGCAGGTATAGCTGTCACCCCTTCCGCTACAGTTTTAGAACCCGTTACATTATATACGGCATTTTTTATAGAAGTTATACTGTCATTTATAAAACTTAACGCACCGTCTACACCTGTACTTTCTAAAGCTTGTTGTATGTCGCCACCTATAGATTCTTTTATATCTTGCCCTGTTTGTGATGTAGGGGAATAACGTAAAAAATTTGTTAGTTCTTCGGGTAGTTTAGACCGCAACTCGTCGGATACCCCACGAGTATCATTACCTGACATATAGGATAGCGCATCCACCCCCGCCCTACCGAAAGGGTTTAATTGCGATACTTCTAGTACATTCTGCCCTAAATCCGCCGCTAAATTACTGCCGAAGCTACCTATAGCGTCCGCAGCACCTAAAAATTTATCCAACGGCTCGGCCTTGCCAAATCGTTCTAACGCAGTTGGTTCGGGTACGGGTGTTGGTTCAGGTTCGGAAAGCTTTTTACCTTTTATCCTGCCAGCTTCATATTCCCGTTTTACAAACTTTAAAATTTGCTCGCGTGTAGCGTTTTCAGGAAAGTTTACGGTGGTTGTACTACCATCGGGTAAATTTATTGTTTGTTCCACGGTTACACCTATAATTTAACTATTTTATGGAAAAGCCAATGAATTCGTCTTCCTCTTCCTTTTTCTTTTTCTCACCTTCTCTGGCATTTTCACGGTCTAACCACCTATTTTGAAAAGCATACATAGACTCACCTTCTTTAATTTTAATCCCGTCTACAGTAGCGTCTTTACGAGCAGAAAACATACCGTATGTTTTTTCTATAAATTCGCCATGTATTCTATCTAAATCGGCGGTTAGTTTAGACGCTCTAGCCGCTTGGTTAAAGAATTTTACCAACATAGCAGGATTTGCACCTTGAGCGGGATAGCCTGCTTTAAGTTCTTTAAATTCAAAGTTTGACATGGCTCCCGGAGGTCTATCTGCTACAACTCTGTTATTTACATACCCCGTATATGAGCGTCGAGCAAAGTTCTCAACGTCTTGAGTACCTAATACATCTTCAAACGTATCTTGTATTCTTGACGCTAGACCCTGCTCCGTAAAATCGCCTTTAGCGGCTATTTTAGTAAACTTTTTTTCTAGGTCAATTGCTTTACTGTATAACCTATTATTTTCATCCATACTTTCAGACTTATCATACATAAGCTGCGTGTGGTCTTGGGTATATTTAAGATTGTCTTTAGTTTTTCCGGCGTTTTTAAGAATATTTTCTTTTTCAATACTTTCCAGTGTTTGACCAGTAAGTACGTCGTGAGTAGTCCCGTAAGTTTTATTGTAAAACTTACTATACTGGTTACCATCAGCGTCAAAATAATCGCCTATTTCTACATCATCACCTTGGGGTATTACACCCATCGCTATAGAAGTATTAAAACCAATATTAAGCACTTTTTCAAATTCTTCATCAGTGGCATTTAAGGCGGCTTCTATTATTGGCGCAGTAAAACTAGAGTCCGAGTTATTTTTACTTAAAATTTGACCTCTATCTAGCCAAAATTGCCTACTCTGTTTTACCTTACCCGCCGTAAGATTTGCTTTAGACTCGATTATCCCACTAGCCAAACTTGCTTTTTCTTGCTCACCTAATTTTTCATCTATATCTAAAATTTGTTTGGTTTGTACGGGGTTTAAATCAGCCATACTACGAATCATATTGGGGTTTTTAGTTTTTTTATACTCGCTATACAAATTACTATATTTTAGTTCCCTTTCCCTAGCCAGCCGCGACGATTCTTTTTCTTCTTCGTAGGCTTCTTTTCTAGCTTTCTGCGCCATTAAAGCGCCAAAATCTACGTTTAAACCTGATACGTTGTAATTATAAGCCATTGAAAACCTCACCGTAATTTACTCGGTCGTAACCGTCTGCCCCGCGAACTACCGCAGTAGGTACTAATTTTTTAACTTCATCGGACATAAATCCGAACCCTTTACCTGCCAGCCCACTTATATCTTTCCATTTCCATTCATAAAATGGTAAGCCACGGAAATCACCTTGCTTTTGTATGTCTGTTTTTAAACGTCTATCTGACATCATCATAGCGGCTGATATGCCCGTCCCTATTGTATTGTTAATAGCATTGGCTTGCCCAGTAATTCCTGCTGCTCTAGCTGCCCCCATATCGCTGTTCATATTAGAAAGTTGAGTACCCTGACCGACACCTAAATTAGCCATTAATTGCGCTAATTGCATGTTCTGTCCTGCTTCCCCACCACCTAAGCCACTTAGCATATTAGCTAAGTTATTGCTAAATGAGCCAATTTGACTACTATAATTTTGACCTAACTGGTTTTGATAGTTAGCCATTTGATTAGCCGTATTTTGGTATTGACCGGCTATGTCACGACCTGCTTGCATTCTATCACTTGCTACTTGCTGCCCTATGCTACCTGTCATGTTAGCGCCCTGCTGCCCTGCGCCAGCCATAATATTAGCTGCCTGCCCACCTAGCTGACCAGCTAAATTTGCTTGCTGACCGAGTAGACCGCTCTGCGCGTTAGCCGCATTAGCACTTAAACCGCCTAACGCTTGCCCAGCTTGCATAGCTTGCCCAGAACCTTGCCCCATAAGGTTAGCTTGCTGCCCAGCTATATTAGACCCTAAATTAGCTTGAGATTGACCGGCCTGCGCCGCCATCCCTGCACCTTGCCCGTATAAACCGCTTTGCGCTCTAGCTATATCTGCTGCTGCTCCTGCTTGAGCTTGCCCCATCTGGCCTAACAAATTAGCTTGAGCTTGACTTGCTTGCCCTGTAGCGCCTGCTAGTTGACCGTATAAACCGCTTTGCGACCTTGCAATATCACCGGCTGTTCCTGCTTGCGCCTGCCCTAACTGCCCAGAAAGGTTAGCGCCTGCCTGCCCTAATTGTGCCTGCATCCCTGCCCCAGCTTGCTGAATGCCAGCTTGAGTTTGGCCTAACTGACCTAATAAACCTGACCCCTGCCCAAATACGTTAGCTTGCTGACCGGCTACATTTTGCATGAGGTTAGATATGTTCTGCCCACCCTGCTGCGTTATGTTAGCACCGGCTTGCGAGAGTGACGCCTGCCTTCCTGCGGAATCGGCGGTTATACCTGCGCCCGCTTGCCCTAATTGCCCTAATAGCTGCCCCGCCTGCCCACCTAATTGCGCTTGTTGCGCTGCTGACGCTTGCGCTAGAGAAGCACCCTGCCCGCCTAATTGAGCAGTTATATCAGCCCCACGTCCTATTAAGTTCCCTGCGTTTGTACCTGCTTGCGCCGCTAAATTAGCACCTGCTTGCCCTAATTGTGCTGCGGTACTAGCGCCCTGCCCTGATAATTGCGCCTGCTGACCTGCCCCACTTTGCAATAAATTAGCAGCCGTGCCCCCTGACGATTGCGATAAATTAGCACCGGATTGCGATAAATTAGCACTTTGGCTAGCGGCTTGCTGCGCCAATGATGCGCCCTGCCCTGATAAATTAGCTTGCTGCCCCGCCATTTGCCCTATAAGCCCAGATGCCGCTTGCCCTTGCTGTCCTGATAAGCCGGCTAATTGTGAAGCGGCTTGCTGCCCGCGTCCTGCAACACTTCCTAGACGGCCAAACGACGCCCCTAATTGTTGAGATGCAAGCCCTTGCCCAAATCTGGCTAAATCCCGCTGTACTTCACCACCCCCTAAGCCACCTGTAGCGGCTGCGTTAGCTAATAATTCTCTCCTACCCTGTTCACGAATAAAATCAAATTCTGGAGAATTAAGTGTGGCGTCCATAGCTTGTTTCTGAGCGTCACCACCTAAAGCACCTGATAAAGCTGCCTGTTGCTGGTTAGCTTGCGAACCGCCTTGCGTATAGGGGTCAACATCTTGACGTGCTTGGTCAAACCCTTGGTTTAACTGGTTTAGCGCTTGTTCTTGCCCACTAGTTATAGCTTGCGCACCCTGCTGCAATGATTGTTGGCCTTGTTGTTGGCCTTGAGTTATAGCTTGCTGTCCTTGCCCTAGCTGATTCTGAGCTAGCTGCGAACCGCTTTGTATAGCGTTTAAACCTGTTTGCGTTGCTTGATTTATAACCGCCTGCCCCTGCCCTAACTGTGCTGCGGCTTGCTGCTGCGCTTGAGATAATTGCCCTTGCCCTTCCAATGCTCCCGCTGTTATAGTGGATGCGCCTTGTTGTAATTGCTGGCCTGCTTGCCCTTGCGCGTTTGCAAGTTGCGACTGCACAGCTTGTTGAGAGCCTGATAATAATCGCTGCGCATTTTCAAATTGTGCTGTACCAGCTTGCCCTGCTGCTTGTAACTGTTTATTGGCTTGAGCAGCACCGCTGGATAGTTGGTTTTGTCCTTGCGCTACCATACTTTGCGCTTGCTGCTGCGACTGGCCTAACGCATTTACACCCTGACCGCCCGCCTGTTGTAAAGCCGTATTAGCGTTACCTAACTGCCCTAAACCTTGATTTGTTGCGTCTTGTGCCATTTGACCGCCAGCGTTTAAACGCTGCGATAGTTGTTGATTAGCTAACGATAATTGTCCAAAACCTTGACCAGAAGCATTAGTTAAGTAATTTTGAGCCTGTCCGCCAGCCTGTCCTAAAGCTCCTACGCCTTGCCCTATATCGTTCCTAGCTTGGTTTAAACCTTGCCCTATAGTTCCCATTCCTTGTTGCCCTGCGTCATTTAAAGCCCCTTGAGCAAATTGCCCTGCTTGACTTAGAGCGCCAACTCCTTGTCCTAATGCCCCCATGCCTTGGTCTACGCCAGATTGTATCTGCCCCGATCCCGTCTGCCCTGCTTGCCCTAAAGTGGTGTACCCTCGGCCTAACATTTGTTGAGATTGCCCAAACGCGCCAGTAATATCGTTACGTCCTTGGTTTAAACCGTTTTGAATAGTTTGCTGCCCTTGACCTAAGTAATTATTTATTTGGTTGTTAGCACCACCAAGCTGTCCTAATGCGTCGCCCGTAGTTTGTTGTAGTATGTTTAAACCCCCACCTAAAGCGCCCTGTAACGCGGCTTCACTACCGCCTAGCCCATATTGCTGAGTAGGCTGCGGTTGAGTTTGAGCTATTGGGCTTCTAGAAATTGGTAAATCAGCATAATTTGGAGATTGCTGGAACTGCGCAGGGGGGGCGCTACCCACGCGCGGCAAATCAGCATAATTTGGAGATTGCTGGAATTGATTAGAAGGATCATAAACAGTGCCAACTGGCGGTAATTGCGTTGGGTTTGGGTTTAATGGATATTGTGAAGTTTCTTGTTGAATTAACGCATCTTGACCACCACTTCCAATTTGTGGCCTGTTTAAATACTCGTGCCATCTTGCGTCATTTTGCATCCCACCCTTTGGAAATTGCTGCCCAATTTGTGGTCTGTTTAAATTTGCGTCATTTTGCATTCCGCTATTAGGATTATAATCAGGACTCATGTACGGTGAGCGTTTACTTGTAACTGGCGGTTGAGAGCTAATTTGAGCAGTTCGTATATCTGAAGCCATACGTGACGGCATTTGGTTAGGCTGGCGCATCATATTTGTTGGTGAAGGCATAGTTTGCCCCTCCATGGGTAGCGTTTGAAGCCCACCCGTAGCGGGACGGTTTCTTCGGGGTAATGCAGGCATAGTTTTATCCTAATAAGTCGTTTAATTATCGTGCGGTAAACGTTGTTGGGTTATACGGTAATGTGCTTGGTTGCAATGAACCGTAATTTCCACGATACCCATCAAGAGAACTTCCACCACCCATTCCACCACCCATTCCACCACCACCGCCACCGCCACCTCCGCCCATTCCGCCCCCACTCATTCCGCCACCCATTGCATTACCCCCGCTGGATATTATTTCTTGGTAATTTGCAGGTTGAGAAGGATTTAAAATATTATTTAAATATGGTGATGATATACCATTTCCAGTATTAAAAATGTCATAATTTGGCGGTGGTTGAGTTGCAGTTGGTTGCGTTGCAGTTGATTCCTGCTGAGTAGAATTTGCGTTTGGGTCGTACACGCTAGGCATACCACCTAAAAACGATTGTGCGTCAAAGTTTATCCCTTGTGGCTGTAAACTACTGTAGTCTACAGCGTTACCGAGAATAGCATTTTGCATTTGTGGCGCTGCCCCAGATAAAGTTTGCTGGGCTTGCATACTGCCTTGATTCATAGTATCTAAAGCGGGGGTAAACCCCTGCCCCATAACATCAAAAGCTTGTTGCGTCCGCTGTAATCGAGAATCAGTAGCTTGTCCAGAGTATTTATTAATGTCGGTTTTTGCGTCCGCAATACCTTTTTTATACTCTACCATACCTTTTTCGGTTGCTGCTATTTGCGCTTTAGAAGCGTCTTTTGCGCTACCCCCAAAAACTGCGTCTGTTATTGCACTCATTAGAATATACCTCGTTGAAACAACACCATGTCGCAGTGCGCCTCATCTTTAAAAAACCCGTTTTTATAACGGCCTATTTCTTTAAACCCTATTTTACGTGCAAATAAGGAAGCGTAGCGTTTAGACGCCGGTATGTTAGTTATGATGCTATTATACATTTTAGGCGCGTGAGTGCTAGCATACTTTAAAGACGCTTTTCCAGCTTTTTCACTATATTTTCTAAATGGCTTTTGTATAAACGGGTGAATTTCTAACATAGTTCTGTTGTAGGGTTTAAATTGTACAACACCTACTAACTCAACCCCTGCGTGTATAGAAACCCACAAATCTTTTAACACGTCAACATAACCGTCTAAAGCGTTTATGCCTGTACCATCTTCAACGATATCATCAAATAATGGTATTATGCACTTTGTTATAGTTTCTTTATCAAAAATACGTTCTACGCTAATATCCATCCTTTTGTCCTATCACCGTTTACGGCTTGCGCCGTTTTTATGTATATTATAGCGCCTGTGCCGGCGGATAAATCATAATATGTAGCGCCAGCTTCAGCTTCTATTATAGCTTCTGGAGTTCCATCTCCGGTAATTGGGATTCTAGCTTCTATTTCTTCTTGTGCTACACGCCCTTCAGTATTTAAAAGCCCGTAATCATCAAAAAAAATACGTGTCTTTGGTAAACCGCTAACCTTGCCCACTACCAAGCCCCCGTTTATACGTAAGTTCCATGCCAAAAAAACGTCTTTTTACAAAGTCGCTAACTGTAACTTTAAATATGCAATACCTGCTTACACGCCCGTTTTTATACCATATCTGGCGTATTTTTCTATCGCCTACAGCACCTAGATAGCGCGTTCTAGGGTTTTCAAATACCGCCCCGTCCCTACTAACTTCTAATCTAATTTCAGGGTTAGGCGCATCAGAATTTCCAACTCCAGAATCGCATAAAACTTCTATGCTAGGTAGGCTAAAGCTATTCCCCATATCATACAGTGGCGACGTAGTAAAAAAGCTAATTAACGGCTCGTCATATTCTTTGTAAACGCCTGCTTTTATTAAACCTATCCGCCCATCTTCAGAATCACCTACAAGCAATTCATTATACGCACTTACGACTGTACGAATACGGCATGGTTTTGTTATTCTAAATCCTCTAGTATCCCTAGTTTCACTTTCCCTTTCATGCCATTTAGTTGTAGCCGTATCAAATATAAAAGTCCAATTACTAGCTGTAAAAGCTATAAATTCATGCCCCCGTAAAGAATATGACCAACTATATATATTAGAAACTTCTTCTTCCGATAACTCATGTATTTTAGTATCTATAGCTGTGGAGCTTATTTTTTGGGGTTCTGAACCATTAAACAACCATATTACAGGCTGTTCATTAGCCCCATTGCCAACCCATAAAACTTTATTACCTATTGACTGTACAGAATTTGGAGCTATACAACCCTGAGATAAAACAAACCCGTTTATACGCTGGAAAGGAACGCCCGCTCCACCTATATTACGGTAGGTTTCTGTAGTTTCGGCACCTAATAAATATAGTTGATTTTTAAATACAAATGGCGCTACTATTTCGTCAGGGTCAGCTTCGGCGCTTATAAAATCAAGCGCGTTCCAATCAGTGCCGTCGTTAGGAGCGGAAATAATAGCTTTTTTCTGGTTTGTAGTAACTACAAAATATGAATCTATAAATACGACACGTTTAGGAATACCGTTAGCTTGAAACCCTGCGTCAGTAATACTTTGTAATTGAGGATTTGCGGTAGGTTGGTATATATGTCCATTACCTTCGCTGTCTATAATTATTAATTGACGCCCGTTATCGGACATAGAAACCGCGCCCGTACCTTCTATTTCCCCTAAAGTTACTATTTTATAGCTAACTGCGCCACCAAAACCTACTGAGCGGTCTAAACGATATAGAAAATCTCCATTAACAAAAAAAGGAACCGCATTAAATACCCACGACCCTCGATTTGAATCTGCTGCATTACGACTAGTCGTTAACACTTCTTCAATACCTTGCACTTCAAATAAACTAGTGCTTGATAACGCAGGAGCTTGCGGGTAGTTAGGGTAAAGATTGACACATCGTTGATTAGCAAACGGCAATGAATCTGATTCGTAGTATCCGTTCCCCACGTCAATCGTAACGTTAGCCATTTATTTGATCCTATAAACTATATTTTCAATCGTAGCATTATTAGAATTATCATTATTTTCAACCCAAATTTCAACGTAATCATTTGTATTTAATGGTAAATCCCAAATCAAAGACACGTTTGCAGTTGTTGTTGCGGTGACTTCTTGCATAACTCCTGACCCTGAAATAACCACACCGTTTTTAGCAGTATAAAATGTAAAATCATGTGTGCCTGAAGCACTTTTAAATGTTATTGATGCTGCTATATCTGAATTGTGTTGTCTGACACCATTGTACGTAATCCTACCGTTTACATTTGTAGTGAACAAAGATGCTTCAACAGCCGTAAAAGACCCGTTAACGACGACCGGAGTGTTTACAGTTGATATTGCTGTAGTTGCCGAAGAACTTAGATAAGTCAGCGCAACTGGTCTTGTGTCAGATATTTTATTGTTGTTTTGAAAGTCCCAACCTGCATCATTTACAGTTACAGTGTCTAAACCAATCATGCCGCCAATAATTGTATTGTGAGAAATAAACCCAATTACACCCGCTACTAAATTAGCGCCAGATGCCGCACCCTTTAAAAACTTTTGGCCTGCCACGCTGCTTGCAATGTTAACGTTTGCAATGTTTAAAGATGTAAAAGTTGCAGTCCCTAAGTCAGCAAAAATTGATGTTGCATTTGTTGTGGATTGCACAGTAAATGAATCTATATTTAAACGTCTATTGGTTACTGCACCAACTGTAAACCCTTGGCCTGTGTGTGACTGGATAAAAACATTATAAATGCCAGTTGCAGGAGAGTTTAAGCTACCTAAATTTTTGACTTGATACAACAAAATCCATCTTAGCAATAAATTACCCGTTGCTACTGCGGCAGTATTTAAAAAAGTACCGTTTGCGCAATTAATTCCAATTTCTTTAACGCCCGCAAGACCGTTGGAAAACGTGAACATGTCACCCGTTCCAGTGTACGTTAATGTAGTATTAAAACTATCGGCTGCACTTACAACAGTGTTAGTGCCAAGCACAAACCTGTTGCTTGTTGAAATGTTGGCGGTTAAAAAATAATTGATATTGTCTTGCAGCGTTATAACGCCAGTTACGGGGGTTGGGAAATCTGACAGCGTGCTGATTATTCTTGTATTGTTAGCTAAAGAAACTTCTGAGTTATCAATTATAATTTTATCGGATTCTTGAGTTATGGATATTCCTCGTCCTGCAAAAAGACGTCTAAACTCAATAACTGCGGCTGTACGGTTTTTAATAATCTCCGCGCCATCATTTGTATTACCGGCATTATTAAACTGGCCTGATAGAGTTATAGAACCGCTGGGGTTTACGCTGGTACTGATACCTTGCTCCCCTACTACACCCCTAATACTGTAATTTGGTGATACACCTGTAAGTACCGGAGTTGCTCCGCCAGCGTTTAAACCTGTTATAGCGCCAGTAAGCCCTAAAGAAGTAGATAAATCACCAATAGTCACCCTATAAAGCGTGTCATTTGTAACAACGGGGAAAGTATCCGAGTTATTTACGGTGCTTTTTCCTAAAGCTACCGCTAGTTGTTCAGGTATAGTTTTACAGCCCATTTTTAGCACTCATTAGTATCTTCGCAACAGTCTGGATAAAACGGGTTTCTTAAATAGCTACCGCTTGACCCTTCGTTTCCGCTGCCTATTGGTAAAGTACCGCCAAAATTGGAGTTTCCAATTTTAACGCCTATTATTTCCATTGTTTTTAAGGATTCATTAGCTGACCTAACTAAAGATTGGCTAACAGGGATGTCATAACCGCTTGCAAGTCGCATAGCTAAATTAAACACCATACCCTCATTAACACCTTCTGGAACTGTTACAACGTCATTAGGTGAATTAACTTTAGTATAGCCTAATTTTACACCCACAGCGTCATATGCCGCCATCATCCTGTTTAAATACCGTATGCCAGTGTTTAAATCAACTGCTGGTAGAGTCTGTTCTTGCGCTTGTACCGTAAGTTCAGTTAAAGCGTCACGAATAATTGCTCCCGCTGTTTCTGGCATGGTTTTACTCCAACGTACCTACTGAAAAATTAGGTAGTTTAACTTTTTTAGTGGGTTTTATTTTCTTTTTAACGTCGGCGGCTAGTTTCTTTTTAGCTTTTTCTATGGCGTCTTTTTCTTTTTTCTTTTTAACTTTACTTGCATCACGTTTAGATTTGACTTTTAAAGCATCTTCAAAATCTACATTTAACCCTGATACACCGTAATCATAAGATTTCATAATTTACTCCACAGTATACTTTGTACCGGAGCTTGTTTTATTTTCTCGCTTCCGGCGTTTTTCTATAGATTTAAGTTCGCGTTGCGTTCTTTTGGCTTTAATCTTATTTTGTAGTTTAGGGTTGTTTATACGATTTGAAACATCTCGCGCAGGGTACTTAGATAAACCCTTAAAAGCCCCTACTTTTTTAAATTCTTCGTCGGCTTTTCTTAAAGCCTCTTTCTTTACGCCTTTTTTAACTGTGCTATCTCTAGTACGTTGAGAGTTCATTTTTTGAACACTCTGCTCTGCCTTAGAACCTACTTTATCCACTGGTTTAGATTTAACTTTTTTAATAGCTTTAGCAGCTTTATCGGCGTCTTTTTGAGCTTTTTTAACTTTGTCTAGTGCTTTTTTAGCTTTATATAGCTTGTGTGCTGCTGCAATAGCTTGCTTTGCTAACGTTACGGCCATAATTTACACCTCTTTAGCTAATGGTTTTTTTCGTCTTGGTGCTTTAGCTTTTGTTTCTTCCACAGGAGATAAACGCCACCCATCTAACATCATTGTTTTTGCAGCATCTTCGGCGTCGTTAATTTCTATTTCACGACCTTCTGATTTGTACAGTTTAATTTTTTTCATGTTTCTCTCACAGTTAAAAAAAGCCCCCTAAAAGGGGGCAAACTTGCTTGGAGACCTAAGAGCCGTAGCCTAATCCAGCGAAGAAAGGATTAAACGTAACGAATGCTGGTAACAAATCAAAACGAATTTTCTGCGTGTTAGCATCACCGTCTGCGTACTTAGAAACACGAATTGAAAATCCGTCTTCTGTAGTAGCAACAGTATCAGTGCTGTACAACTTAGGTAGCTTAACAGTAGCCATACCAAACGCTTGCTTATGGAAAAACAAGTTAGGTTGAGCAGTGTAACCAGCAGTACCGAGTACAGTAATTACATCATTAGTAACGATAGGCGCACTAATGTTGTTGTACTGACCGTTAGTTTCGCTTATACCTGCACCAGCTATGATAATTGTACCTGCACCGCCCGATAGTGTTACATCTTCTGTAACTACACCACGGAATTTAACCTGCGAACCCGTATTATCTACGAAAGGTAGACGAGTAGACTGGTTAAGGTAGTAACGACCTGTTATTTCAACAATAGAACCCGCCGCAATAACACCCGCAGTAGTCATACCGGAGACCGCTATTGCTTGAGTCATGGTGTCTTTAGCGCCAACGTATGTAACGATTGGGTTAGAAGCAACAATACCAGCACGATCAGTAAGGTTAGCGTTATCTGCAACAGTTGATAATGTGTTACAACCAATTGCTCTCATACCCCCAAAGCTAGAACTAATTTGTGCGCGTTCCCACGCTGTTTTAACTAGAGAATCGCTAGCGTTTAAACCTGCTTGCGCGTCTGCTAGGGCAGTAGTGGTATACGGGTTCATTAGGTATGAAATATCATTGTCCATCGGTACACCGATAGATTGCATTAAAGCACCTGCGTAAGCAACGTCAGACCACGCATCAACGGCGTTATCAGGATTACCAACTGAAAGGTTACAGTTCTTACGCATATACGCTGCTAGGCGTGTTTCTAGTGACGTAACAACGCGAGTAGCCATAGGAGCAAGAATTGAGTCTAATTGATCAGATTCAAGAGCTTCTTCGATATTTTCCCACTCAGTAGCTACAGTGATGTAGTTCTGAACGGTAGCAGTTGCTTTACCAGATATAATATCCGATTTAGTAGATGCTGAAATATCACCGTTTGTGGTGCTAATTTCGTTGTAATCGTGAGGACGTTTTACTGCTACTTCACCGCCAGTTCGCGGGGTAAACCGACCTTGGATTAATTGAGTGTCAATAGTTTTAGTTACGACGCGACTAGCTTCAAATTTTTCTAGAAAAATTCGTGCTAGGTCTTCGACTGTATTGGAGTTAAAATTGTTAGCCATGATGAATTACCTTATTCAAAAGTTGCCCTGCCACCAGTAAGGGGGTATTTATCCCTTTTACTTGGTGTCCCACCTTTTATTTTTGAAGGGGGGCGCGGAGCGTTAGATTTACGATTAGTAATAGCCAGTTTTGGCTTTACTTTCTGTTCAATATACATTGCCGCTTGTATTGGACTAGCATATGCAATTTCCATTAACTCGTTGATGTTATTTCCAAGATAGGCCGTAATAGCTGCGCCTTTTTCATCTTGTAAAATGTGCATCGCAACCGCTTCGTTTAAACCTACTTGGCTTATAACTTGGCTTGCTTTTGTTAGCTGCTCGGTAGAAATACCCATTTTTGTGGCACGTTCCGTATAAACTTGAGCTACTGTTGCAATGTGTTGCTGCTGCGCCAACTGTTGCTGTTGATTGCCATACTGCTGCTGCTGAGAAAATTGTTGTTTTTGCTGTTCCCATGATACTCGTTGCTGAACCGCTTGGTCACGCTGCATTACTGCGGCATTAAATTCCCTATCGCTAACCATATCAGGGTCAGGTAACTCAGGAATATTAGGTTCTTGCTGGTCAAGTATATGACTTTGCAAACGTACAAGTTCTTGCTGCCGCTGGTCTGCTAATCTTTCCGCTTCACGACGTTTTCTAGTTAACTCACCAATTCTTTCTTCAATTTTAGGATTGGTAGGTTCATTAGTATGTCCGGCTTTTTCTTCGTGTTCGGTATCACTATCGGGTTCTGAATCCGCTGGCTGTTCATCGGCAGCCTCTACTACTTCCTCAAATTCTGCCTCTAAAGGCTCGATTGTGGGTTCGCTTTGCAGGTCTACTTCATTCTCGTCTAACATTTTTACCCCTTACAGGTCGCCTTGATTGTGGCTCAAGTCGCCATACTATTAACGTATATTCTAACCACGTTTAAACACTATACTAGCTTTATACGGTTAAAAAATCTACTTTTCTAATGAATCAGTAAGATTTATAGCTGATTCCTCGTATGCTTGGGTCGCTGTTGGTGACATTATCACGTCTGCGCCTATGGCATTCTTTATCTGCGCCATCGCATTTGATAGCGTAGTAATTTCTTTCATTTGCAGTTCCATCATACGTATCATCATATCTGACTGGTCACGCTGGGCTTGCAATGCTACTTTACTGCCTTCTTGGTCTATACGCTGTTGCGTCTGTTGTATTTTAGCTGAGTCTACGGCTAACTTACTTTCAGTTTTTTCTTGGTCAAGTTGATATTTAACCTGTAATTCTTGCATTTTTATTTCGTGTAGCTGTCCAAGGTTTTGTTCGCGCATCTGCTCTGTTTGCGCTTTCATCTGCTCGATTTCCATTGCTATCTGTTCAACACTAGGTTGTTCTGGCTCTTGAGAACGTTCTTCTTCTTCTGCCAGTTCTTCTTCGGTCATTTGGTCAAATGGAATAACACCGTTTTGCATAGCTTGCGCACGTAGCCTTTCAGCTATTTTGTCAAACCCTACAGCGTTTATGTTGTTCATCCATATATCACCGGCTGTTTGTATCAAACTTGGGTCACGTTCCATTGCCCTAAGAAACATTTCTGAGGATTCTTGCTGGCGATTTTTATACGAAGCGCCAATATCGCACACTACATCATATTTACCTTGGCTTAGGTCGTTTAATAAAAACTGTTCGCCAGTTTGTTGGTCTACTACGACTTGATTCATAATAGCCATTTCAATAGCGCCGTCTTCACGCAGTATACGAACCTGCCGAGTTGCATCATAAACAACAGGTATGGCGGTGTTAAGAATTACACCTGTTCTACATATGGCAACTTCCATAGCTTCAAAATACACTGAAGTACCGTTATTCCCTCTGTCTATCTGCTTTTCTATGGCAACGCCTGATTGTAGTTGCGTATTTGCACCCATATTAGCTGCAAACAACCCAGCAGAGCGGCTTATAGCTTCATCGGATTGACCTATTATAGTTTGCAACGCAGGGTTAACTTGATTGCCTTGCGATTCGTAAGGTGGCGGCGTATTACCTTCCATATTATAAAACTGAACGGGGTTCATGTTAGTATTCATACTGCGAATAGAGTCTTCATGCCCTTTAGCTTGCGAGGGGGTCATAAAAATCTTTTTACGGGGTGCTAACGCTACTTCTTCTACATTACGTGATACTGCGTAGTTGTGGACTCTTTGCATGTCCATTAATTTTTCTACTACGCCGCGATATATAATTTTACCTTCTGTGATTTCAAAATTACCGTAGGCTGGGACAATTGGAACACAATCAAATACTGTTTTCTCAGGGCTAGATAGCCAACCGCCTGCGTCAAACATACGAAAACAACATATTTTTTGTTTTACGTCACGTTCATCTTCTATTGTTATACCTTGGTTTAATAAATCATCTAATACGTCTTCTACACCTTCATCGGTGCTCCGCAGAACTTTACCGTCAGACATAAGATACAGTTGAGCATCTTCTTCTTTAATGTAGTATAGATGCCCTATAGTAATAGCATCTGGTTTGTGATAATAGGAACTGCTCCACGAATCAGTACCTAGCGATTTCATTTTACCTTTAGGAAACTGGTCTTCGTAAGCATCTTTGGTAATGTAGTGAAGTACCACACCCCATTTAGCATCTGAACCGTCATTTGTTAAATCATTAGGGTCAAGCCAAACCCTATCGTGCGCATCATGTACAGGTTCTACAATTAAATCTTGGTCAAAAGATGATTCGTTAAAATAATCGTGCGTTACAACCCATGCAGCAAAGCCGCCTTTTACTACTTTACGTGCGGCTTGTGAAAAAATTGAATCTGCGTTAGACAGATTTCTGATATTCCTAATTAGCCCGTCGCGTGTTTGCGCTAAATATTTTGTAGCGTCTCCGCCAGCAGGTCTAATTTTAATTGAAAATTCGGCATTTTCTAGCTCGCCTGCAATTTGATTGACAATGGGGTTAGTTCTATCGTCTGTGTATCTAGGTTTTCCACGCATTCTAGTGATAATGTCCGGTTCCCACTGACCATCTCGCTTATCAACAAAGTCGTGCGCTTCTCTAACAGCATTACGCATGTCTCTTTGTGTACCCTGCGCATCTCGCAGCATGGTTACTACTTCGTCAAGTTTAGTATAGTTCATTAATCCCACCAAGAATCAAAAGTTACTACCGGCGTACTGCGTTTAGACAAGCTGATTTCCGGTATTTCCATAGCCATTGCAAAACAATCTGCCATATTAGGTGACACAATTTTATGCTTACGCCACATTTCATCTTTTGACATAAGCTGAATTTTGCCAGAATTGTTGTGCTTACGGGGTATTCTACACACTTCTGAACGTAATTTGTCCAATAACTTAATATCTGAACTTATAGAGATGATATTATCAGGTGCTATATACTCACCCATTTCTATTGCTCGATACGTCTGCCACATTCTTTCAGCTAGCTTAGTATAAAACTGCGCTCTTTTGTTTACAAACATCTGTTTATTAGTTTTTGTACCTTCTGCCCATTTCCCTTCATACGGATAATCAGGCTGGTCTGGCGTTTCTGAGCCGCGATACATTCTAGTCTCGCATTTGATACCGTCTAAACCTTGTTCTACGGTATCACGTAATAATGCTCCAATGCCGTCGCCATCCCAAACAAACAAATCAATACGTTCTTGCCTAGCAAGTCTAAGTCCTTCGCCCGTATCCACATTACCATTTTCCCCGTTAAACTCGCCAAAGTCGTAGAAGAAAATTCCGGTACGTATCGCATACCCTGTGGAGTCTTTACCAGTATCACTGGGGTCGAATGCCATAATTTTTGCGCCTGTCGGCTCAATTTTAAGCTTCTTGTGCGCGTCAATACACGCATCAAAATGTTCCGGCGGTATGATAGAGTTTTCGACTTCTTCAAGATAATGCCCTCTCCATTTATGGTTGTACTCTGCCCTAGATAAGTTTTCGTAATCATCTTTACGTTCTTGTTCCAGACCTGAACCTAACCACCATTTTTCAGGCATGTCGTTATAGTTAGCTTGCGTAACCATAATAGTGTCGTCTTCGTAAAACCCTGACGCCTCTAAAGTAGGTTCTGCCCTTGATAGGTATTTTTTAGCTACCGCATCTTCTCGCGAACGGCGATTCATCGTTATCCAAATTTCAGGCATACCTAATTCTTGCAATGTCTTCTCGCCGCTTAAATACCGCTCGGCTTGTAATGCTGTCATACGCAATGACGCAGTTAGCACTCGTAGTGATTCACCACTTAGCGTTTCACCTTCTTCAATCCATATACCGTCTAAACCCTGCAACACACCTTTTAATGAAGTTACGTTACGTTCTAAACCTTTGTAAAAAGCATAGCCGCCTGATTTATGAACTAGCTTGCGGTTTGATTCTTTAAACTCGTCTGTCCACCCACAACGCTCGGCTTCATCTAGCAGCGTCCTATGTACTGATTCATCTAGCGAGTTTTGAAACTCACGCGAGCAGCACCATATTTTTCCCATACGTAAACGCGACAGAACATAGTCTGCTGCGAACGTAGTTTTAGTAGACGCCCTACCACCGACAAATATCTTAACTCGTTTTGGAGTTTGTATTGAGTGTCCGAATACGTCTAAACATTTTATTTGCGACATGGTAAACCTTATAGAAAGCGTGACAGCAGTTTAGACGTGCTACAGGCATTAGTCAATTATGTGCGTCCTTTTTATGGAGCCAAAAATTTTATAGGCCGCCTTTTAAATATATTAAAAAATTTTTCTATAGGCGGTTTTTTATATGACGCCCCACGGGGGTGGGGGTGTATATATATATATTTATATATGGAACCTTAATATGTGGATCGTATCCGGCCATCGCGTTTATACGTCAATCAACCCCGCCAGAGTACCAAATCACCATAAAAAACAACGACTTACGTATATATGAGCAGCGTATATACGCTGTCAGTCTATAGCCTATGCCGCGCGCGTCGCGCTGCGAGCCGTGACGGTGTAGCCGTTGCGCGTATATACTCTGGCTCTGGCTCAGGCTCAGGCTCTGGCTCAGGCTCAGGCTCAGGCTCAGGCTCAGGCTCAGGCTCAGGCTCAGGCTCAGGCTCTGGCTCAGGTAATAGTGCTGTACTGTTAACGCCAACGAATAACGCCGGCTTTATGCTGTCACTGTTAGTCGTATGTTCTATGATTTGCTCTGCTCTGTCTGAGTATCCATGCTTGCCTAGTATGAGCTTTGCTATGCTCGCGTTATACGCACCCGATAACCCGCCCGCTATTAGTGTTTCATGCTGTAATAGTTTTAGCTGAGTCAATATGTTTGCAATAGCTATAGACCGCTTACCATATTCATATAATGTAGGTGTTCCTATGCCTAAATATAACGCTAAACCTAGCGCGCTGGGTAATGGGTTAATCGCGTCTAAATATGCGCCGTTTAAATAGTCTTCTGCTTTAGAAATTAGCGCGGGTGTAAGATTGCTTGGTCTACCCAAAATCAGACCGTCTCTCGATAATGTTGCCATTTTGTTTCCTGTAGTTTTTATGTGGTATGCCTATATTATTCTACCACTTGCGGGACAAACGGACAAAAAAAAACGAAAAACGCAAAGACTTTCCCGCGCTGTAAATGCCGGCGCTGCGTTGGCGTTAGTACACATATATATATATTTATTTTTTAAAAAGTTTTCTATATATCCATATATTTTTGTCCGTTTGTCCCGAGCACCTCCGCAGCCCGCGCCGGTACTGGTTTTGACGTCGGGACAATTTGCGGACAAAATAAAAAGCCGCCTATGTTTTTTGTCCGTTTGTCCCGAAAAACGACCTATTCCGTACGTTTTTTAACCATCTCTATGATACGCATATAAAAATAGTTGCACTGTTATATATAGGCGCGCTATAATCTGGGTTAGGGCAAAAACCGTACAAAATAAGCTAAATCGTACGTTTTTTAACCAAACAGCGGACAGTTTTAAAAACTGTCCCCATAATCGGACAAAATACGGGACAAAATACTATGAATAATATGACTATAAACCGCGAAGAATGGCTCACGCAATCCGCTGATTTAATCACATCCTTAATAATTAGACCGGCCATTGAAAAGCATAGCATAACAGTAGAACCGGACACTGTTATCGCGGTGTCCATAGGACACCCAAAAAGTAAAAACGCTATCGGTGAGAATTGGGCGCGCCGCGCGTCCGAAGACAAACGGACTAATCAGATATTCATCACCCCACATTGTTCAGATTCTTTAAGGATTTTGGACGTGTTGGTGCATGAGATGTGCCACAGTTTCGATGATAATAAAAACGGGCATAAAGGCCGTTTTGCAACGCTTGCTAGAGCATGCGGATTAGACGGCCTATTAACGGCTACAGTAGCCAGCCCCGAACTTATAGAAACGTTAAAATCCATTGTCGATGTGTTGGGTGAAATACCACACACAAAATTGGACGCGGCACTGTCAGGTAGAAAAAAACAGAAAGGCCGCATGTTGAAAATTCAATGCTCGGATTGTGGCTTTAAATTCAACACTAGCAAGCTGCAAATCGAGCGCATAAGACCGGACAGTGAATGCAATTGCTGTGGTGCTAGCGGTACTTTTATCGACTCCATTATAGAAGCGCTAGCATAAGCTAGCGCCGCTTAAACGACTTAATAAATTAATTAAATAGGACTTTACCCATGAACATAGCCACTTTAAAACTAACACTACTAAAAGCTTTTTCAATCAAAACAGTCGGAAAGTCTGACTATGAAGTAATGCAGTTAGCGCAGGCTAACGGCCTGATTACAAACGACCAACTAGCCGCGCATGTTAACGCCATCCCTGCCGCCGCTGAGGTAGAGAAATTCGTTAACGCACCGGCACCGGCACCGGCACCGGCACCGACTCCGGCACCGACACCAGCACCAGCGCCCACTGCTGAGATACTAGCTCAATTAGTGGCGTCATTAACGCCAACGGCTAACGTAGATGAAGCTAGAATAGTTGAACTGATAAAAGAACATACCACACCAGCCCCCCGCGAACTTATAGTTAAAAATCCGGAGTTTGCGCCCGTTGAAAACAACGTAGGCATAACCCATCCAGCGTTCGACGAGGCCATTGAATTTATTAATATCGGCATAGACGTCTTTTTCTACGGTGAAACAGGTTCAGGGAAATCAACAACCGCACGCAAGATAGCAGATGCGTTAAACAGACCGTTTTTTTCTATGGGTGCGCTAATGACAAAATTTGAAACATTAGGCATAAAGACGCCCGACGGTTACAGCCCCTCTGTCATACGCAAATGGTTAGAGTCTGACAACGGCCTGTTGTGTATCGACGAGATAGATGCGAGCAACCCAAATGCGCTCACGAGCGTTATGGCGTTATTTGATAGCAACGGCGAGATGACTTTTCCCGACGGCGTAACATTACAGCGTAGTGAAAAACACCAAATAGTGATCACCGGTAACACTACCGGCAATGGCGCAAATGCTAAGTACAATAGTCGCATGAAATTAGATGATGCATTTTTAACTAGGTTCGTACGCATCGAACACGGCTATGATGAAAACGTAGAAAACTATCTAGGCGGTATAGTTATCGCAGAATACGCGCGTAAATTCCGCGCGTTGTTAGTCAGTAAAAAACTGCACGGCGCTATCATTGCGCCTCGCACAATTTTACAAGCGGCGACGGTATTTAATTATCAAATCGCGCCGAACATTAAAAAGCGCATGCTTAAAACGATTTTTAAGCAAGGGCTAAGCGTTAAAGACTATCAATCTATAGCAGTTGAACTAGACGCAATAATATAACCGCTTAACGGGCGCATAGGCGCCCATAACTACAGGATAAAAATTATGTCATTAGTAACCGCATCACATGAAGTAGCAATATATTCAGATAGACTTTTAAAATCGGCCCACTTTGCAAGCTTAGACGCGTTTTGCGACTATAACGACGTAGAACATAGTAATTGTATGACTAAAAACAATGCTTGGACAGAATACGCGTCAGGCAAAAAAATGATTGAATTGATCCAGTCCCGCGATATGCCTAACAAAATTATGGAGCGTTTAAACGGTGCGGTTGAACTTACCGGTTTAGATTGTTTAACAGTCGAAGCGCCGCAGCAAACAGTGACATTAAGCGAGGCCGGCTTCATGCCTGATATGAATGCATATTATAGCGGCGAGGATGAATACATGGTTAACATAGAGACAGTGACAACACAAAGCCGGACGATATGGTTAGCGAGTTCAATAATATCATCCGGCGGCGTAACTGCGGAAGTTATGACGAATCGCGGCGTGGCGCTAATACGCGCGGTAAAAACACTACAAACGGCGGGTTATAGTGTAGGTTTGGTTGCGTATCTATATGGTAAAGCTAAAAGTAATACGCTCGTTAACGTAGTAGTGAAAACACCGGACGAACCATTGAATGAAACACTAGTCGCGGCGGCATTTGCTCACCCTAGTTTTTTTCGTACTCTTGGCCATAATGTGGCGGCAAAATTAAACGGGTGCAACGGTGGTATGAACAGTTTAAAAAAGCCAGCAAACGACCTATTTAAAGATAGTTTTATTGATTTTGAGCAACTAGTTATACTTGATGGTTGCTTTGAATATAAAGATTGTGAGACACCATATAGGGCAGAACAATGGATAATAAACGAGATAGAAACCGCTATTGACCAACGCAATAACACATAACTCAAAATAGGGCGCTTACGCGCCCGTAACTACAAGGTAAAAATTATGACTATCATTATATTAAAAGATGCAAAAAGACTGGCTAGCTATCGTTATAAACGCGACAACGTTGCACTGAAAGCGGTAAAAGGTATAACGGCGTTTTACAGGTCACTTTATCCGGCCGCCAACATTACTATCATTAAAGGGGATTAAATACATGACTAACTATTTAAAGACGCCACAAAAGCGCCCTAACGCTTTAACTATGGGGATGCACGTATCCATAGAAGAAAACGATAATGACAGACTAGCGGATTGTATAGCGGCCATTGAATACAATATATATATGCGGGATAAGTTAAGCAGTGAACAAGACGAATTGATTGTAGAATTGAAAGCATTAGCGGAAAGCATGAAAGTCGTTTAAACGCCGCCAGTAACACAATAAAAA
>Ga0196887_1000275_pt1 | contig 25498 bp, 32 predicted proteins | sample VirMetDEL_Mar_31_FD_169094 | JGI IMG/M metagenome (GOLD analysis project Ga0196887, IMG submission 169094) | Aqueous microbial communities from the Delaware River and Bay under freshwater to marine salinity gradient to study organic matter... | ecosystem: Environmental > Aquatic > Marine >... | reverse complement strand
ATGAGTCTCAGCAAGTAGCTAAAATAGCAGAGCGCATGTATTACCAAATGGTGCAAGAATACGACAATATCTTGTTCACTATGGATGAGTTAACTCTAGAGTCTTTGTCGGATGTTACCCGTCCTAATTATATGCTGCTACCTGAAAGAGTACAAAAAATACAAGAAAGTAAAGTATGGTATGATGTCTCAAAGGAAGCTGGTGGCTTAGAGTATAGACTTGTACAATACCTACCTCCTCTTGACTTTGTTGAACACAGCTTGCATTCTGACACTTCAGATTCTATAATAGTGGAAGGTTTCAATGGCAGCAAAATGTCTATTAAGACTAATCAGTTCCCTACTTATTTTACCTCTTTTGATAATATCCATGTTGTATTTGATTCTTATAATAGTGAATACGATACTACCCTTCAAGCAAGTAAGACGAGATTTGTAGGCTCACAAGAAAAAGTATTCTTACAAGAAGACTCTTTTGTAATACCTATTCCTAACCATTTATCTGAAACGTATTTAGATATGTTTCTTAATGAAGCTCTTACTCTTGTACATCAACAGCCAATAGGGATGATTTCTCAAAGGGCTAGAGCTAAAAAAATTAAACTTCAACAAGACAACCGTACAATAGGTCAAGGTAGAAGTAAGACATCCTATGGTAGAAAAGGTTTAAGTGGAAGTTACGTACCTAGAGGACATGGTGAGTAATGAGTATTGAAACCGAATACAAACTTATTTTTGATGGTTTATATAAATGGAGTAGAAGTGGTAAAGTTGCTGAAGCTCTTAATGGTAGTTTTTTAAGACGAAGAGATGCTTTACGGGCTTTTGAACTTTACGAATTAAGTAAAGAACCTGCTATATCTTCTGTTGAAAAAGAAGTTAACTTAGAAACTTTAAATTCTAAAGTAGATTTATTAAAGTGGGCAGAAGCAAACGGATTATCTGTACCAGCTAAATACAAGCAACCCAGTGCCATTAAGAAGTTTTTAATGGGTGGACATAAGGATTAAAGATGCCTAGAGCTTCAGGTCAAAAAGACTACCTTTCTTTAATAAAAGGTTTAAATACAGAGTCATCGGCTTTAACTTTTCCTGAAGGCTTTACAGCGGATGAATTAAATTTTATAGTTGATAAAGACGGATTAATTCGTAAAAGAAGATTAGGGTTTGAGGAGTTAGTTACACCTTTTACTGTCACACGTAATGAGGCAGAAATAGAAAATGTATTTTATTGGAGAGGTCCATCTATTGTATGTGTTATTGTTACAGATGCTACACCTCAAACAGCTATTCGTTTCCATGCGGTAGATGCCGATTTTACATTTATATCTGAAACAATTCTATCTACATCGGTTGTTAAAACACAATTTGCAGAAACAACTAACTACTTAGCTATTACTACAGATACAGGAGAGAGTCCTGTTTTGTGTAAATATACGGAGTTAACTAAAGAGATAACTCTTAGTAACATAAATCTTCATGTACGGGATTTTGAATTAGTAGATGATGGATTACAAATATCAAACAACCCCACAAATTTAACTGACAATCACGAATACAATTTATATAATGTGGATTGGCATTTAATAAGACCTGATGCGGAGGCAGCTCACGCTGATAAACGTGTTATTACAGCTTATTTTGATTACACAGGTGTTTATCCAAGCAATGCTCAAGTAGCTTCTATTGGTGTTATTATTAATAGTAATGGAAATACAGAGTTTTCTTCTAAAGATGTAGAAGGAGCTAACTTTGGTAATAGTAAGGCAGGTAGGGGTCACTACGTTTATAACGTTAACGCTTTTGATAGGAATGTAAGAATGCTTACTCCTAATATAGATGGAGCGCCTAATACAACTTTAACTGCTCTTGGGTCAACTTCTTTTCCTTCTATCCCTACTTACAACCCTGATACACCTACTGACCCAACTAATCCTGATGGTGGTGGAGGGATACCCCCTTATGAACCATTTGATGATCGAGATCTGAAATAATGGTAACTACAAAATTAAGGATGTCACATGGCAGTAGATAGCCCTAAAAAAGATTTTAAAAACCCAGTGTCTTGTGCAGGGGCTTTTGGTCGATTCTTTTATGCTGTAGATAGTTTAGTGTATTACAGTCAGGTAATGCAAACAGAAGATGATGCAGGTAGATGTTATCAACAGAATGACCCTACAAGCACTGAATTTCCAGATTTACTAGATACAGATGGTGGTGTATTAGAGCTAGAAGATACTGTGCGTATAAAAGCTATGCAGGATTATAGTGCAGGTATTCTTATCTTTGCTGGTAACGGTGTTTGGTATATAGGTAATCCTGACGGAGGATTTAAAGCTACAGCCTTTAACGTAGAAAAAGTTACAGACCGTGGTATAGATAGTCCTCATAGTATTGTATCAGCAGGTAATGAGATATATTATTTTTCTAATAATGCTATTATGCAATTAAGTATTAACCAGTTTGGTACAGTGGATGCCGTAGATATTACCGAAGCATCTATACGTACACATTATTTAACTAACCTTGTAGGTAAAGATGCTAAAGGTGTATACAACTCTGCTAATAAACAATGTGAGTGGTGGCTACCTAAAATAGAAGGTAGAGGATTAATCTTAGACACAACTATAGTAGCATTTTATCCACAAAAACAACAAAGTCCCACTTATAAGCTTAGTAGACCTTTTACTGTAGCGAATGCTCTTTACTATCCATCTTCTATTCAAACAGCTACAGATGTTATGTACTCTTTTTCTTTTCGTAAGAACACCTTGTTTAAAGATTTTGGTACAGACCAAGATGCGTACCTTGTAACAGGGTATGAGACACTAGGTAAATTTTCTAATAAGAAAGCTGTATCACAAGCTAGAGTGTTTTTTAATAAGACAGAAAAGAATATAACAGGATATGGAACAAACAGTTATATCTTTGATTACCCTAGTAGTTGTTTATTTCAAGCTCGTTGGGATTTTGATAACAGCGCAGTGTATGGAAAATACACAGGAGTAATTAATGGTGTAGGCAAAGGTAAAGTTATGCAATTGTATAAACCAATGCAAAGAGGATTCATACCTGATGCTTATCCTTATGTATTTGATACAGGAGAAAGTATTTTATCTAAGAAATTTAATATTCGGGGTAATGGTGATGCTGTTCAATTCGTATTTCAAACAGAGCCAGAAAAAGATATGCAACTCTTAGGGTACTCCGTAGGTTACACCATGAGGGCTAGAATGTGATTAGTCAAATGATGGAATTTGTAGAAGGCCAGACTATTTTACAAAAAGCTTTTTCTTTACAAGAAGCTATGGAGGATATACCCGAAGATGAGAAACTTACAAAAGAAGATTTAGAGCCTATTCATTATTTTGCAGATGGTATGTACCTTCGTTCTTTATTTATTCCTCAAGGAGTAGCTGTCGTAGGTGAGATGCATAAGTATTCCCACTTCACTATTTTAGCTGAAGGTACAAGTACGATAGTTAGTCAAGATGGAGAAGTTAAAGCTGTAGCACCTTTTGTATTTACTTCTACACCCCATGCTAAAAGATGTGTATATGCTGATACAGATTGTACTTGGATTACTGTACATTTAAATTTAGATAACTGTACTGATACCGAAGAAGTGGCAAACAGGCATATTATTACAGATAAAAAAGAACTATTGGAGATATTAAAATGACTTTTGGTATATCAGCAGCTACCTATGCTGCGGTTGCAGCCGCAGCTACTGTGGGTTCTCTTGTTGTTGGGGAGAAGTCCCGTAAAGCGCAACGGAAAGCAGCTCGTAATCAGGAAGGTGTAAGGAGAGCGCAGCAAGCCAGAGAGCAGATGAAAGCTGTACGAGAGCAACGTATAGCTCAAGCACAAATAGTCCAAGGAGCAGCCACAGGAGGCATTTCAGGGAGTAGCGCAGCGCAAGGTGGGTATAGTGCTGTTGGATCACTTACAGCAGGTAATTTACAATTTGGTAATCAGATGGATTTCTTTCAAACAAAGATTGCAGGTAATATGAATAAAGCGAGTCAATATTCAGGGCAAGCATCTATGTTTGGAGCAGCTTCGAATTTAGCAATGATGGGCAGTAGTCTGGTTAATACGTCTCCAGCTACTCCAGCAGCATCATCAGGAAGTGGTTATGGTGTGCAGGGTGGAATGAGTGGCTCTAATGCAAGTCATGTTTCTAGTGGGATTTTTTCTAATCCTCTTCCTCCTTCACCTTTTGGAGGGTAATGTAAATGCGTCAAGTAGAAACAAAAGAAGGTACAATTGAGTCGCAACCTGAAGCTAAAGATAATCAAGCTAAGGCTGTAGAGAAGGCTAAGGACTTAAAGGCTAAGGGTTATACTCTGGATGATATTCGTAAAGCTGGAGCATTAGAAACAGAACTTGTCTCAGATAAACCTACTACAGAAGCAGGGAATAGCACCTTAAGCCGATTTAATCCTGAAGCTGTCAAATCCCTAGAGACTGCTTTTGAAGCCCTTGAGATGGAAGAAGGAAAAGCTGGAGCAAAGAAAGGAGAGTCATTAAGAGTTGACCCTAATCCTCCAGAAGGACTTCAAGGTGGTAAAGTATGGGAGCAAAGAGAACCTGATGTTGTCTTAGATACATCACAAGATTTTTCTTTTGGGGACGAAGCTGAACTTGAAGCATTTGATTTTGGAGAAGTAGAATCCATTCCTTTCATGCCTATGTTTACGGAGCATGCCTCTAAAGAACAAGCTGTTATAGCCAGTGCTAAAACAGGCTCACCTGTAGAAGTAATACAAAAGCAAATTAAAGCAGGTGACTACCAGATGGTAAGCGAAGCCTCTAATGCTTTTGGAGAAGAATTCTATGGGGATATGTTTTCTCTATATGAAAAGAATATAGAAGAAGCTAACACACCAAAAGAAGTGGGGGTGTTACTAAAAGAGTTAGAACAAGAACTTCAACGTAAACCTACATTAGCAGAGCAAAGAGCTTCTTATGTAAAAAATATAATCCGTACAACAAAAGGTTACGAAGGTGAGACGGATATAGAAAGTTTACATCCCGTTCTACGAGAGTCCGTTAAGAATAACTTAATGTCTAACAACCTTTCTAAAATGCAAAATGAAGCCGATAGTAGTGCTACTTATTTAGGTATGTTTGTTGATTTTTTAGAGCTTACAACTCTTGTAGGAGCTGGCTCAGAAGAACTTTTAAAAGGGGCTTCTGATATATACGCCAACTTAGACAAGATGGATGGACTCCCTTTTGATAAACAAATGGCTCTTATGGAGTCAATGGTTGAAGCAGCCAAGAACCAAGAAACATATTTATTTAATAACAACAACTCCTTCATTGCTAGTGGGCAAATTGATACCCTATACAACGCTGTACTTCAAGGTGCAAGAATGAAGTCAGAGGGTTACACTGAAGCTGAAGTAGGGGCTATGCTCGAAACAGGTTTTAATGGAACTCTCTTTATAACACAGGCTGCTGGTTTAGCTAAGAGCATAGGAGCAATGGGTAAGTTTCTAATGCGGCGTATCCATTCTAGTAGAAATTTAGCTGAAGCTGCTAAAGAGCAAGAAGAATTAATGCAAGGGTTATTGCGCTCAGAAGCTATAAGGCGACTGTCCCCTGATAATGCTCAATATAGAATGGAAGGGACTAGTCCTTCTGCTCCTCAAATTATAGAAAAAACTACAGATAAAAGAGATGCTCTCACTAAATCTGCTTCTGCTAAAGGTTCTCGTAAAGAACGTAAAGCCCTTGAATCAGAAAAGAAAGATTTAGCAGTGTTATTAAATAAAACAGAATCAGAGGACTTAAATAAGAAAGCTCGATTGTTATCTAAAGACAAAAAGATTAAATTTAAAACGGCTTTAAAAGAAGTTAAGGCTGAAAATGATGCATTTAAAACTACTATAAAAGATAGACAGAAAGTTAATCAAGAACTAATCACAGATTTTGATATTGCTGCAAAAGCAGAAAGTGACCTTTCTCGTACAGAGACAATGCTAAGAGATGGTAGATTAAAAACTTCTGATGTACTTGTACCTAATGGTGAGTTTGCAGTTAGCAGTATGCAAAGTCCTACAATTAATCCTACGGGACTACGACCTAATCAAGGTTTGTTTGATACGTTGTATAAGTTTGTTCCTGATAAACTTAATATTGTTAGGGGGACTAAAGGTTTAAAAGGTCTTGCAGAAGAAACGGGTTTGACTCCAGAGGAGGTAGCTGAAAGATTAATCCCTACACCTACCCCTGAAACAGAGCAAGGTTTTCTTTATGTAAATGAAAGAAGAATGCTTAATGACCTTATTTTTGTAGATGAGAATATACTTCCAGAGGAAGGTATAAAGCACAGTATAGGCCAAGCGTTAGGAAGAGAATTAGAAAAGCCTATGGGGACTTCCCTTACTCCTGATTATTCAGCTACAGGTTTCAAACATAATGATGTTCCGGAAAGTTTAGGAACTTTTACTTTTTTATTAGGGGATGGAGCTAAAGGTGGTTTTAAAACAAGCGATGAAGCTACAGATGCTATGGAAAAAGCTGCTGTTGGTTATAAGTACAAAGTCGTAAAAAAAGAAAATGGATTCTTTGTTGAAACTGAGTTAGACCATTATTACAACCCTTACTCTGATGTTAGAGGTTTAGATATAAAAGGGAGTACACCTTCTTGGGCTATCTCTTGGGCTTTAAATCGTTATAGAAATATTGAAGAAGATTTAATTCTCGGTTTGTCGGCTATGAAAAATGTCAACAGAAGTCTAATGCAAAAGATGGAAGACAAAGCTAAAAATGCAGTAAAAGTTCTTTCGTCAGAAGAAAATAAACTTTTATTAGATCTTCTTGAAAGGGGAGATTCTTTAGAGGAAGAGTGGCTTGACCTCGCCAGCATTAAAGCTGACTTAAGTTTGGATGTTCCTGAAGGAGTTTTTAAAGCCTATAGAGATATACGTGGCATTTATAATGACATTTATGCAATACGAGAAAAGAACTACTACAACAAACTACGTACAGCACAACAGAAGTACATAGATTTTGAAGATGGAGAAGACTTAGGTATTGGTAGGGCTGTAGAAAAAGATACAATTGACTCTGATGTAATATACGACTCTCTTTCAAAGAAGGTTATTGATATAGAAGATTTACCTGAAGGAGCTATTGTCGTTAAACTAGGTGTTCCTAAAAAAGTCGGAGAAGAGTTTTATACTTATTCTATTGTGCAGCCTAAACAGATAAAGCCTTTAGAAGCGGGTCGTACACTAAATAGACGAAAAGGTCATATTGATAGAATGTATCGGGATGCAGGTTGGGTAGTAGAAGCCCCTGCTAAAGCTGCTAAGATGGTTGATGGTAAAGCAATATCAGCACCTACTATTACTCATATAGTTAAAACAAAAGCCCAAGCTGAAAAAATAGCAAGTAAAACAGAAGGCGCAATAGCTAAACAAAGCAGAGAAACGGAGGCTTTAGAAAGTGATATATTTGGAGATAGTGAAAGTGTCCAGTTTGGATATGGAGCTAGCCATTTAAAGCATCGAGGAGAGCTAGTTAAAGGTTCGGATGGGGTAGAAGGTGCAGATACATTAAATGGATTTGAGTCCTTATTTAAAAGTATTGGCAGCCTATCTTCAGCTTTAGATTATAATGCTTACCAAGCAGTGCGTATTAAATTTAACAAAGGTTTTGCAGAGTACCTTAAAGAAGGAGCTACTACAGAATTTCTTCCTGTTTGGGATGATATGATTAGTAAGGAGGGTATGAAAAAGCTTAATGCTAATCCAGATATGCGAACTGAATTCATAAACCATCATGCTTATTTAAAATCTTTACGGACAAATACAAGGGGTGAAATTTTTAAAAGTGTAGATATGGTTCTTCGTCCTATATTATCCCCTCTAAAATTTGACCCTAATACTCAAAAAGCAGCAACAGATTTACAAAGATTAACTTCTGAATTATATATTGTATGGAATGGTTTATATCAAGGTCTTCAGAACTTAGTACCTGTTTTCTATAATATGTCTACAGGTGGAACTTCTGGACTTCAAGCTGTAGCTATGCTTCCTGCTGTATTGTTAGCTTTTAAAACAGGCAATATGAAACCTCTGAACTTTATGGTTGGAGATGAGGCTTTAGCTCTTGAGTTATTTGAAGAGCTTAGTACAAATGGTTTGATTGATGCTGTAGGAAGAAGTAATGATTTCTTAGATTTAGCTCGTACAGAAGGAGCGACTGTCTCTCTTTCTAAAACAAAAGCAGGTTTAAGAACAGTTAAAAAAGGTCTTTATGACCTTCCTAGAAAAGCTTCTCTAGGTGTTCAGGAGAGTGCTATTGTAACAAACAATGCCTTAGCTTATCTACTAGAGTTTAATGAGCTAAGGAAGTCAGGGAGAGCGTTTGATGGGAAAGGGAAAGCTGATATATCCTTTCAAGCTCAAAAAAGAACACAGTCACAGAATAGTTTGGACAGGTTCGCCTATCAAAACCAAGCTAATCCTGTAGCTATGGCTGGGCAATTTATGCAAGCAGTGCATAAGTTCTTTTTAGATGCAGTAATAGAGCCTCAGTGGGAAGTTATACGCAAACCTATTAATGCTTTAATGAAACCTGTAACGGATAAACATCTTGGAAGTTTAGGTAAAAATAAAGGTAGGTATGCGGATACGTGGAATAAAGCTTTCATGTCTACACTTATTACATATGGCTTGTTTGGTTTAGAAGGAGGTATGGGGAAAGGTCTTGGTATGGCCTTAGAAGACCAGATACGTAAACAATACGAACCAGATGAGATGCCAGCTGTATTAGATGCGTTTCTTGATGGGGGTTTAAATGCAGCTATAAATTCTACAATTGAGGATGGAGGTAGTGTAGATGTAAATGCCACTATGAGTCCTTCTGCCTTTGTAGATATGTTCTCTAATCTTGTGTTTGCAGATTTCCCTCAAGTTAATATGTTAGGAGCTTCTGCTTTTATGATGGGAGGTATAGCGGAGAGTCTTCAGGCTTCCTATTATAGTATAAAAGCTTCTTGGGTTTCGGAGGAAGTTGACTGGGATGATTCGGCAAATGCTGTGTTTTTAGAAGCTGTAGAAAACTTAAAATTTCTAGATGTAGCTGTTAAGTCTTATGTTATATACTGGACAGGAAGAAATGCTTCGGCACGTTCTTTAACAAGTGACATTCCAATTTTAAAGTCAGAAGCCCTTGCTAAAAACTTAGGTATACAATCTGAAATGGCTGCTGATTACTTCTACCGTACAAACTTTGGAAAAGTTTCTTTAAAAGGTGAGGATAAGAATGCCAGTATAATAACGGATACAATGTTACAGAACTACGCAAGAGAAGCTATCGGTGCTGCTTCAGGTAACGCTCTTATGGGGAATGGTGATGTAAAGTTAGGCTTTATGGAACAAAATAAGATTAGGAGTAAATGGATTGCTACTGCAAAACTTCTTACTGACCCTGATTATCATCCTAATATAGAGAGGGCTTTTTATAATAGAGGTTTAAAGTTTGGTTCACCTGATTATGAAATATACACTAAGCCTTATTTAGATAAAGCTGTTGCAGGGAATAAAACTGAATATTACAAACTGGTAGAACAGAAAGCGCCTCAAGGTGAGGGTAGAAAAACAATTAAACATATTCGAGAAGGCACAGCCATCTTAGAGGGGAAATAGTGGTAGATTTTACAAGAGAAATTAAACAAGCAACAGAGACAGCATCCGCAACTCCACAACTTGCTGCTCCTTCTAATTCTTTAGGCGCAGATATTGTTAATGCGGTAGGCACTGGAATGCAGTTCTATCAGCAACAGCAAGCTAAGACGCAACTTCAAGAGCTGACTCAGAAACAATCTGCTCAAGAAAGGATGATTGCTGAAGGTATTATGGGCTATAGAGAGCAAAGACAAAGTATTGCTAATCAGGAAGGGATCACACGAACACAACTAGCTGAGTATGATAAAAAATTCTTATCAAGATATCCTCCTGAAATGCAATATGAAATTGTGTCTGGCACTAATAAGCTAACAGGTACAAACCTTGGTGCTATGTCTAGTTCTATCTCCGCTAAAGAAAAAGAAAAAAGAAATGCTGAAATGGATATTAAGGTAAAAAGAGCGACAATGGAAGATGCTGTTGCTTCGTCTTCTTCGAGTTCGGGATATAGTGTACATGGTATACAAGATATGTCTGAGGAGGAGTTGAGAAACCTCCATATACAAGGTCAAATAGACGCAGGAGAGAGGCAAAGGAGTTCGGCTGTTCTTACCAAAAGTATAGCTCAAGGAACTTATAATGAAATGGAAGCTAAGAAAAAAACTAAGGCGTTTCTTTCAGCAGCCCTTCCTCAATTTAGAAATCAATTCTCATCCTCTATATTAACAACTATTGATGGCTTAGGCGGTTTTAATAATATAACGGGGTTAGGAGGAAAAGAAGCTATGCTGGATGTGATACAGCTTCAAAAAAGGAGTATTCCTCAACTCATACTTGAACAACAACAAAACGCTAAAGATAAAGGTATAACATATTCTCTCGAACAACAAAATGCTTTTAAAACAGCGGCTACAGAAGAAATAACTAGAGCCGAAGAACTCTTATCAGATGAGTCTTATGTTAAATTGTTTGATGCTCAAAATGATAGGATTTTAAGAGACGGTTTATTTAAAATGTCTACTTCTAGTGATCCCCAAGAAAGGGCAGCCGCTATATCTACATTAATGATGATGTCTTCAAATATACCTCTAGGTGATGTGGAAAAATCAGCTATAGCTAAAATTACAAGTAGAGCTATTTCTGGACAAATAAGATTCAATATTGAGGATGATGAGTCTACCCCTGCACAAAAAGTAACTGTGCTTACGGAAAAGATTAAACAAGAATCTCTTGGAGGAGGTTATAGCGAAACGGACAAAAAACATAACGCAGCCATAGTCTTAAATTCCATTACGGGAACGAAGCAGGAAGTAAATGCTTTTGCTAACGCTGGTGGGATAAATAAATTAGCTCGTTCTATAGCTAGTACAGAAGGAAAAAGTTTATCTTTAGAAGCTTACGCTGAAATAGAAGAGGCTTTGTTTTCAGAATCTTACAAAAGAGTAAGTGCTGCTCAAGCAAGAGCAATTAATACTCAAACATCAAGAACGTATAGTGCGGGTACAGGAAGATCTTCTGATAGAATAATGGTGAGTACGGATGTGCTTAAAAACTTTTCTCTTAGTCCTGATACGGGGCTGCTAGAAAACATAAGTGGTTCATACGTAGTACCAGATAGTGTTAAAAGATATAATTCTTATATGAAGGATTTATTTAAAAGTTTTGAAATCTTAGGTGTAGACGAAGGGAGAGTTAAGGATTTTATAGATAATGCTATAAAGTCTATGATGGTTCTTGAAGGAAAGCAGCCAGTAATAACTCCCGTAAAAACTAAAAAAGAGAGTGTAGCTGCTCCACCTCCAACACCTAAACTTACTCAGATAGATTACTCAGATTATGACGATGGGATGTATGAAGATGAGGAAGGGAATCAGATAAAAATCCGTAAGGGTAAGGTTGTCTAATGGATAAAAAGAAAGCTGTCTTAAAAAGAGTAGCAACTGAAGAAGAAAAAGTTGCTAAGGTTTTCTCATCTCATAAAGAAGATATAGCTCTTCTTATAAGCACTCTTAAAGAAGCAGGGGAAGCCTCTCAGAGTACAACAGAAAGTATCTTAGATAGGAAGTCAAAAGAAACAGAACTACTTGTACAGACGCTTAGAGAAGCTGTAGTAGAGGGTAACAAAGAAGATACTCTTACACCTCAGATTTTATTGCAAACTGTTAAGCAATTAGATGTGTTAGAGAAGAGTATCCTTGGGATGATTGTAAGCATACAAGATTCTAATAAGGAAGTGGCTAAAGCAATAGCGGAGAGTAATTTAAAGCTAGTTGATTCTATTGAGAAGACAAGGAAAACTGATTACAAAATGAAAATAAACAGGGCTGGTGGCTCTATTAACGAAATAACAATTAAGGCAGATGTATAATGGCACTTATTACAGACCCAGATAACCTAAACCAAGGCATAGAAATAGTAATTAATACTACTGCTTTGACTATTACACTCGCAGTAGCAGGTAATCTATCTAACGATGGTGTTACAGGGCAAGCGTTGTATTCGTTCTTAAAAGAAGAATGGCGTACCGATGATACTAAGATACCCTTTGATTTCCCAATGGTGGCAATCACGCCAGAGCAATACGAATTCGTAGAGGGTTGGGTTCTAGTAGATGATACAAGTCGTAACCTTGTACGTTCTGCTGGTTGGAGAGAGATAGATGCAGGTAGTGCAGTTAACAGGGAATATATGGGGGTCATATCCCTTGGTGACATTGACGCTTCTGATACGGCTCATTATGCTTTTTCATCTCAGTCTACTAAAACTGACTTCGCTTTTGCTGGTGTTATTAACCAAGGGGTTCAAACTTTCGGTGATGCTAGTAATGGTAATTTTGATTATCGAGCAGAGACCTTAACTCTATACATTCGTACACAGGGTAAGCTATACGGCTCACAGACTACTACCGACATCGGTGTATCTGATTTGTCTTATATTGCTTACCGATTCCCGTTATCAGAAAGTAATGACTTAAAGATTACAACTTCTGATGGTGATATCAGTACATTAGCTCCGTATACAGGGATGAGTATTACTTATGGTGCTGTAGCTCGTAGCATTGGAGGTACTCCGTATAACTACTCAATAGTTATAGATGGTAACAATGCCACTGCTGAACAGATATATCAGTATGTCCAATACCAACTACGCCAAAATGTAGACATTGATGATGGTGCAGGCAGTGATAATGGGCTTCTAGCTGAGTCTATGTTACAATTTGTAGGGGATAACCTAGAAACAATATTAACATCTACTGGTGGTGTTTACATTGATAACTTCAATAGTAATGATACCAACAGAATAACGTTTACAGATGATACTGGCGTAGGTCGTACATTCCCATTCGTAGCAGCAGGGAGTATATCTTTTAATGCCAACCTTCAAAGCGACGCTAGTGCGATTTACCGTATGTTTTATACTACTAATCCCTCTGGAAATTTTGGTACTTCAAGTGCTATTTTGGTAGATAATAATAGTGCTGTTGATATTTCAGGTGCTATCTCTGGCTCTCAAAGTATTAGTTTTGATTTCGATTACGATGGTAATGTACAAGGCGGCAGGACAGCCGCAACCGATGCTGATGTTACTATTGTAGCTATTGGCTTGAACTCTGCACAATACGTTGTTGCAACAGGTACGATAACACGAGCGGTTGGGTTGAACTTCTCGCTAGTTGCACCTCTTGAACGTAACTATACTAATCCAGCATAAGAGATAGATAATGGCTACTATTACATCAAGCTCAACTCGTATTACTGTCAGCGGAGCTTACAAGGCTTTTGTTAGCGGTTCAGGTAGCTCAACAACCGTTATTCAATATGCCTCTGGCAACGCTCCTACTTCTGGTGATGCAGGGCGCTTTCTGTTGTGGAAGGTCAACCCTTCTTTAACTGCAACGTGGGAAATTAGGTACATTGAAAGTGCTACATCTTCAACAATAACCGTGGGCGATGGGGGGTTTAAAAGCTCACCACCGTCAGGTGCTTCTTTTACTATAAGCACAAACCTTGCTGATATTGAAGCGGCAACAACGGCTTGTACGGTTGCAGGTAAATCTTACTCGTTTAACGGAAGAGATTGGAGTGTGACTGGTAGTGGTTTCTTAGCAGATGTAGATGTTTCGATAGACACGAAAAACCAAAGCGCGTTATCGTCTTGGCAAGCCGCAAACGGCTGCGCTGTGCAGTTTGGAAGATTAACAGGTGGTGAAGCTAACGGTTCGACAATCACAAGGCAAGGTTGCTATATCTCATTAGATAACGCTAGGACTTCATTTGGCTCAAACGTCTTTGGCAATGGCGGTTCGGAAGTAGCTAACGGCCCCGTCTTTAATTTTTACGGTTGTTACATTAAAAACTACACAATCTCAGCGGGAAGCTGGGCTTTTATGAGAGGTACTGGGCCAGTAAGAATGATTGGTTCGATATGGGATGGGCCAATAGGTGGGGCTTTTTATCATTCTGCTAGTGAGTTGGTAGATACTAAATTCAGAGGTAACACTAATTTAACACCTGCTTGGTCGATACGTGCAACCTTTGGAAGAGACGTATCTAATGTTCAGTTTGCCAATGGGTTAGCGGCATTTAAGACTCATCTCACTTATACAGGTGTGTTCCGGGATACTGTCTTTGATTTAGACTCTCTTAACACTGTAGTTTTTCTGCAAAGTCAAAGTTCAGGTGGCGCAACTCTGGTTGACTGCACTACTTTTACAGATGCAGACATCACAGACAGCGGAAGCGGTTATGTATTTCAGGCCAAAAGCGTCAACTACACTCTGGCGAATGCAGGTGGTACAGGTCTGTCAGGAGTAAAGGTAGCTATATATGATACAGATGGGACTATACAAGATGCTATACGCACAAGTTCAAGCGGTGCAGTTAGCGAAATTGTAACTATTTTTAACAAGTATCAAGACAGAGCACCTTCATCAAACAAAACCCCCTTTGACATACGAATTAGAAAGTATGGTTATATCTACTCAGGTTTTCAAAGTGCAGTTAGTGAACCTATTAGACAGGAAGTCAGGCTGCCAGTGAATACCAATCTCGTATCTAACGAGGCACAAGCGGCAGCGATTACTGGGATTTCTCTTAACTTTGCTACTGAAACAGTCACGATAACCTCTAATCACAACGCGCAAAGTCTTTATGATTACTACCAGTATCAATTAACGCAGACAGCTAACATGACGTACGGTGAAGACTTAATACGCACAGGTAATTCGTTTAATTTTGATGATTGGGATATGGTCGTAAACGGAGCAACTTACACTGGTGATGCAACTACTACAGGCACGATAAGCCTAACAGACGGTGGTGTATTCAACGGTGTTAGAACAGATACTAACGGTACAGTAGCTCCACCTGTCACCATTACGCTTACCAACCTACAGCCAAACTCAGAAGTACGCGCATACGTTGGCACAAACCCCGCTACAGCGGTAGAAATTGATGGTGTTGAAAATAGTGGAACGTTATTTACGTTTAGTCAAACTGAAGCGGGTAATGATGGATATATTGTTGTTGCGGCACAAGATTACGAAAATTTGAAAATCAATCTAACTTATGCCTCAGAAAACCAGTCAATACCTATTCAGCAACGGTTCGATAGAAATTACAGGAATGAATAATGGCAGTAGCTACATTTGATGGAGACACACTTCTAATACAATTGCCGACTACAGGTACGTATTATGTTGAATCTGAATTATATAGTGCATGGAAGGAGTGGGTGCTGCTAAATGATAATGCGAAGTACCCCATAGCCTTTGAGACAACGGGTGGGGATGACATAGGGGGTGGGCAACAGATAGCCCCATACTTCTTCTGTAGGAATGATCTAGGGTGGAGAATAAAAGCACCTTCTGCCAATGGGGAGGTTATTGTAGTAGGTAACTTATTCCCTCGTAACTCCTTATCACCCATGTTTATAGAGAGTGGGGGGTTTGATGCATTTATAAGACAGGAAGTATCTACTCGCGCAGTGGTAGTAGAGACAGGAGTATCAGGACTAACATCTGGGGAGTCTCAGATACTAAGTACAATGAACTCATTAGTAGATGAACTGCATAAATTGCAAGGACTTGATGATTCTAATCCCTTAACAGTTACACAAACGCAAAGGTCAGTAGGGAGCATTGTTCAAGCCTTGACAGGGGATGGTCTTAATACAACAACAGTAACACGTCAATGAACCCGTTTAAGATAGCTACAGATGGTCTGCTAGGTGATACATTAGAGATTGCAGTTAGAGGTCTGCTATCTATTACGGATGTAGTAGATGTACCATCAGGTGGTTCTAGAATAGTGTTTAAGGATAATCTAGATGATGAGTTGTTATTAATAGCATCCTCTTTTACTACAATTCTTAACAAAAGGATTTAATTAGAAGGTAGGATTAGTAATGATGTATAGATAATTACTTAAGGATTATCTTTAATGTAATCAATATTTAAAATCTGTCAAGCATAAATGCGATGAACGGTCTATATTATACGATGAATGACATATTAAGAGGAAATTATGCCAAAGAAAGGTGAAACATCAGCGAACGCTTCAGCAAGAAGTAAACAGCAGAGAGCTTACAACTCTACGCCTAAAGCCAAGAAAGAACGTGCTGCTAGAAACAAAGCCCGTAGCCAAGCTATAAAGAAAGGGAAGGTTGCTAAAGGGGATGGTAAGGATATAGACCACAAGAATCCTCTACGCAATGGAGGAAGCAAGAAAGAGAGCAATACAAGAGTAAGGTCTAAGACTGCTAATAGAGCAGACAACGGGAGTTACAGCGGAATGACTCGGAAAGGAAAGAGGAAGTAAAGAAAGGGGCTATATAAGCCCCTGTATGCGTCTGTAAGAAGACTTCTTTATTTATACTAGAACATTATAGGTGGGAAGTCTTTAGCTCTTTTGAGACTGTCTATCGCTTCCTGTATATCTTGATTGAAGTCTTTATATCCTCTCTGTCCTGCCATTAACATTTTCTTAATAGCATGAGCTATGGCTGGGTTCTCTACACCATAAGCATAAAGAACATCATATACATCAACAGTCACGCCCTGATTAAGGAGTTTCTTGTGATACTTACTCTTTGGTTCTTCCTGTAACTTATCTTCTATAGCCGCTACGTAATCTTCTATTTCTTTATGGTAATGAGTCATTATTTATCTCCTGTCAATGCTTCCCAACCTACTGGGAATTGTTTTTTGATTATGTTTCCTAACTTCTCAGCAAAGACTTGTGCTTCTAACTGAGAATTCTCTTTAATTCGCAAGTTATATACGTGAGCGAATGCAAGTAAGTTACCTGTCCATATCCAGCTTGTCAACATACTTTGTGGAAGTACTATACGAGCCAACTCTGGAGCAACCCCTGCCTCAATCATCTGCATGTAAGTTTCTACTGCTTGATTGATAACTTTTAAGTAAGCTGTTCTTACACTCGTCGTTTTATCTACCCACTTTACAACGTCACCTCCACTACCTTGCTTAATATTCTTATCAGGTCTCGCTCTCCAATCCTCTGGGTGAAAGATCTCAATACCATCATCCACATATCGTCTACTTACTTCGTTCCATGTAAGACCTGCTTGATGCTTCATAAGCTGTCTTGCTAAGAAGATTGGAGACTCACATCTTACTTGTACACAGTTGTGCCTGAAAGGTGTCATGTGCTGGTGTTCACCTAAGTAATTTATTAACTTAGCATCCTTCTCATCCATAGTCTCCTTCCACTTATCAAAGGACACACGGGCTGAGTTAGAAATAGATAAATCACCTCCCATACTATCTACAAGTTGAACTTCAATACCTTTCATTAACTATCCCTCCACTCAAGATAATCTGTCACGTACTTACTCGCAGTTGCTTTACCGAGAGGTGTATTATAATACTTCTTAGCATACCTACCAAGCTTATCTAAGTAACCGCTATCACTCTTTGTTGGTATAGCCTGTGGCACTCTGTAGTAATGTGTTCTTGCCATAGCTGTAGCATAAGATAGGTTAGTAATTAAACTCTCCCCTTTCAGACTACTTACTAGACCATCAATGACTACGCCTAAGCTCCTATAATCTAGGAAGTTAGCCCAGATATCAGCAGACGTACCTAGTTCCATTTGGTAGACACCATAAGCCCCTACTCCATCAGGTACACCTACCTGTCTGAGGTACTTCCCACCTTTACTCTCATGTGCAGCAGTCATCATGAGGAGGTCGACAGCTTCATCGCTATAATGTATTTCATTCTCTAAGTGCCGTAAGGTGGGTACTACTACGTAGTCTTTAAATTGTTTGAAGTTAATCATTCTACATCCTCCGTAAGTAATAATTCTAGTTTATAAGTATTGACGCGATAACTCCCTTTATCCCCATGCTTTGCCTGTCTAGTGAGATAAGCACTAGTTCCACTTCGGCTACTGAACAAAGCACCTTTACCATTACGATAGACAGCACCCCATTTCTTAGCTACATCACACCAAACTTCAATTGTATAGGCCATCATATTTTACATGCTCCACCTTCACAATCATCATCACTCTCTTCATAAGCTACGACGCCACTAGGAGGTGTTGCAAATAAATCTTCTTGTTCAGCTAAAGGGTCTTGTCTCTGGTACACGTAGTTCTCTGACCAACCCTCTGAGTCTAGGTACGTGAGTGTAATGTACCCAAAATCAGCTAAAGCTAGAAGTTGTTGTTCTAAGAAATCTACTCTGTCATCACTTATCTCATACATCCAGCAGTCGTGGATAGTCACATGGATGTTTTTAAAGCCTAAGAGGTCTACGTGGTCAACTATCTTTATCCATTGATGAGCTTCTATTTGGTACTTTTCTTGGTATGTCTGTTCACTGCATAATACAAATTTCATTTCTTACCCCTAATTACTATTCATTAATAATGTACTACGCTTCTCTTTAGATAGGAGACTTGTTCTATCTCTCAGCACCTTACCACACCCATCACATCTGAATACAGAGAAAGTACTCAATGTTGTGTGTGTAGTCTTATTCTCCAACTTCCTAAGTTGAGTTGAACCACATCCATTACAGCGAGGCTTATCATCTTTGTAATGTAAAGCAAGATTGGGACTATTCTTATCCCAATGTCTTACTGCCCTATACACCTTCTCTAACACTTCTATGTCTTGGTCGCAATAATCTAGCATGTAATCTAAGGAAGCTACATCATTATTCATACACTTATGCCATAAAGCTATGTTAGTGGAAGACTTACCTTCATCATTATCCTTCACATAGCGTACTACGAAGTCCATCTTATTACTTGTTAATGCGAAGTTCCCCTTCACAATCAACATTGGGTCAATGATTTTGTAAGGAGTAGGTTCTAACAATTCGTACTCAAAGAACTTAGCATTCATTTTCTTCTTATCGAACTTCTTGCCATTGAAGGCTATAACAATATCCGCTGCATCTAACAACATCCATAGTGAGCGAACCACTTGTTCTTCGTAGTCGGAGTACGGGAGTTTCTTACCATGTAGATGAATGGAGTCGTGTATCATCTTCTCTGTACCTAACCACCTTGCACTCCAGCAGATAACATACCAGTCTTTAATAATACTGCTAATACCAATGTTTTGATTCCATAACCCCCAAATGTAAGCCTGTATCATTGATGTTTCAATATCAAATAGCAGTATATTGGGTTGATCTTCCTTCTTAGATGGTGTTTGTAGGTAGTCATCCTTAGCAGCCTTACGTAGTAAATCACTCACTGTTGACTTACTCTTATTAAGCTTCTTAGCTATGGCTCTCCAACTTAATGTTGTTGTAAGAGCGAGAGATATTGCCTCTGATTTCCAATTAGTAATTCTCATTTCTATACCCCTTTGCAAAATCCCAAGCTTCTGCGAATGTGATGTCAAGTTCTTCCCCAGCTTCAGGTGAAAGAAGAAACACTTCTTCATTTATCTCTTCTATCAATGTATCTGTATCCCCACTGTGTATCAGAGATATCCAATAGTTATATTTTTCTAGCATTGCTTTTCTCCGCATCCGTTCTTTTTTTGTGACAAGGTTTACATAATACACGTAAGTTATCTGCCTCACAAAACAATCTTTCACAGAATCCAGCTAAGTCACTGTAGTCCTTTAAGCTTCCTGCTCCTACAATGTGGTCTACTTCTACTTCCTTTGTCTTAAAGTCTAGAGAACAGTCAGAACATTCATACAACCACTTCGTTCTATTATCTGTTCCTGTGTAAGGTTTCTGAGCTTCTTTTAAAACTTGATACCGAACAGGATATCGACTCCAAGCTCTCCTTAAACAACTCCGTATGAAGCTCCAGTATCGGGCTGTTGTCCATGTATCCCCTGCTTTATTCTTTACACCTCTGGTGGTTGCCATAGTATAGGCTCTCCTCTATCTGTTAGCTCTCTCACCATCCACAGTAAATCCATATTCTCTTTCAGTTTAACTTCGGCTTCTTCACCATGCTGTCCTTCATATGTTTCTTTGACAACATTATATAACTCCGTTTCTGTCGTGCAATCTTTGAGCGTGTTGTAGACTTTGACATTACCATATCCCTTTATACCGACAATATTATCTGTTGAGTCCCCTAATAGAGATTGAGCGTACAACCACATCACACCCTCTCCATATAGCTTCTTCTCTTGCCTCTCTAACTTACCCCAGTGATCCACATAACGCAAGGGAAGTGAGTCTCTGTTGTGTGTCTTCCAAGAGTAATGCCAACCTTCTACTTGTAACAAGTCCTTATCAATACTACAACATATGGCATCTTTGTCTTTTGTGATGTGCATTGCCATTGCATCATCTGCTTCCATCCCTTCTATTAAGTCTGTGTTATACATATACATTAGATAATCTTTTATATACTTGTACCACTTAGGCTTATCTTTCTTTCTATTACCTTTGTACTTATGGCTCACTGCCAACTGTTCTCTAAAGTTACCCTTACCTGTTAGGTAGACTTTATATTTACTTGTACCTGCACTTTTAAAAAGATTTTTAAAGAAGTTTTCAATTCTTTCGTCTACTATCCAACTCTCTTCAATATCTTCACTCCCCCAGCCTATGCTATATAGGAGTATGTCTCCATCAATAGCGAGTGTTGCTTTCTTTAATTCTGGCTTCATGTATATCCTCCAATTCCTGCTGTCTTATTTGTAAGTGCACCCGCTCGTACTCTAAGGACTCTTTAATATCTTCCTCTGTTTGGACTTTATTAGGATTACTAAACCACTGCGGTGTACTGCTCATACTTTTTAATTTACTCATCACTCTGCACCAATTCTGTTTCTAAGTAATCAATAACTTCTTCAACAGTCTGATTACTAATTCGTTTCCAACGTTCATGTTGTGATTTTATTTTTGCTAGAAGAAGTCTTACTTCTGGATTTATCATGATTACTCCGATGCTCTAATTTGAATACTTTGCTTTGCACACAGCTCTAATACTTCACTGTTATACTTCTTACCAACTAAACATATGAAGCGTTCTCTATTGTAGAGACTAACATCCTCCGTAGAAGATACTGCCACTTCATCAAAATGAAAATAGAAATCATTAATAGACATTTGATAACCCTCCAAATACTTAGCTTTCTTTATTCGAATATCCATTGCAACCCCCTGTTGGTATAAAGACCCCGAAGGGTCTCTGTTATTAATTATACGTCGTCATCATCATAGTTGTTAGAAGGAGGTGGAGGGGATGTCTTAACAACCTTCTCTTTGATAGTCACACCTTCATACAACTCCGTAAACAACACTCGCACCTCTTTGTACCAAGCAATAGCTTCAATAACTTTCTCAGGGTTCAAAAGTTCTTCCCCACTATAGCCGAGGACAGACTCTGCTAAGTTCATGCACTGCCCTACTTCAGCAGGATTGACATTGCCCCGTCTAGCTGGTGCTGATGTAGCGTATGCCTGTTGAGGCTGTTGCATCTGGGGTTGAGCAGAAGTCGCATCTGTAATACTGAATGTCTTCTTCTTAATGTTCTTGAAGTCTCCATTCAAGTCGTACATAAACTCTACTTGCATACCCTTAGCTAACTGAGTCCAAGAGTCACCTGTCTTGATATTAATTTCAGATTTTTTAATTGTGCCGTATGAATACCATTCACCATCTAATTTCAGGGAGGCTCTATGTGTGTTGCCATATGAATCTTCGCTAGGCATTTCTTTAATACTTACTGCTTCTACATTACCGTTAATTGCTGGCATTCTTTTCTCCAAATGTGTATTTAAAATTATCTTCTTCTAACTGAATAATTCTTTCATGTATTTCTTGGGCTGTCAACAGTGTAGTTAAATAAGCTACCTCCACTGTTAATTTAAATCTAACCGATACCCCTTTAGGTGTCTCACACATGTTAATAATATCATAGGGTCTGATGTAATGTGTGTACCCCTCCGTACAAGGTATTATAATAAATATATCTGGTGCTTTCATCTTTATCTCCTAGTGTATTTCTGACCAATTTAAACCAATCTCACCTTCTCCTATCTGGGGTAAGTTAAGATTGAAATACTCTCCTGACTCTCCAATACTCTCCTCAAGTATAACTTTAACATCCTCCGCTATTTCAGGTTTAACTTCAAACGTGTATTCATCATGAAAGAATCCGACTTGTTTGAAGTCTACCCCATCCTCATACTTAGCGTCTAATCTTTCGTTAACTAAGACAGTCGCGTGTTGCATAACTAATGCTTCATCACTCTGTACTGTATACACAAGTATGTTCTTCTCATCTCTTATAAGCACATCCCTACCATCAAGAGCTTTAATGCGACCATTGTAATACTCTGTCTTCTCCTGCTCTCTCCCCTTCCACTTATACTTAACCTGCCTACTCCTAGACCTCTTTATCCATTCTCTCTTCAAATGTTCTTGCAGTTCTATCTGAGCTTGGAAGACTGTATCGAATGCTTCCTTAATAGCTTTACCTATCTTAATAGCTTTCTTTTCATTCTTCTCACCTGCCATAAAGCCTAATTTCTTAGCACCACCTCCAAACTTGTAGGCATAAGAGAAGTTCTTAGCGGCGCTACGGTTAATAGGTGGTAGACCCATCTCAGCAAACAGAATATTAATCTCATCCCTTGCTCTACTATGACTGTCTGTACCTTTGGATTTGTCCCCATTTAATATCATATCCTCAAAGATAGGATCTTTAATACCAACATCCCTAGCTCTGGATATAATCATACGGTCTTGACAAGCAGAAGCATCTGCACTCACCAGTACCATCCCTTCCTCACAAGTGAAACACTTCCTCATGTGCTTCCCATAGAAACTATTTAAATTAGGAACATTAGCTATGTTTGCATGGCGTACACGATAAGTATCAGCGAAGCCACTAATACGTGACTCAAGCCGAGCATCAGGACGAACCCTATCAAGCCAGCCTTGGATGTTACTTTGTCTGTGCCTACATTGAACACGCTTGCATATAAGACCACCAACTTTACTATCAACACCAATAAAAGAATCATCAGCACTAAGCTTAGGACTAGTGCGCTTAGGATTACCATCTTCATCTACCTCCTTCTTACTATAATTATATTCTTCTGGCTGCCAGCCCATGTCTTTTAGCCATTCTTTTACTTCTTTGTCTGAATTAAGATTGACTTTTCTAAATGTTATTCTGCAAAAAGCACCTCCTATTATATCCCGATTCCAATTTATCCCTTCTCTCTCTATCCAGTTCTCAAGTCTCACATGGAGCGTACCAGCTTTAGTAAAAGGATTCTGGAAGCCACTGCTATCAGCATTCTCATCTAACCTATCTTCTTTAATGATTGGTAATATAGGTAGAGAAGATTCTAGTACGTTATCTATCCAACGTATCCACTTAGTTAGTTGATGTATACTTTTCTCACATCTATCAATATCTAACTTCCAACCATGTTTCTCTTGTCTACTGATAACCCTCATGAAGTCATGTGTGAGCCACGCAGAACGGGGTGGAAAGTGAGTTCTGTTCCAACTGCCAAGTATGTGTTCATACAAAATATGTGTTATCTCTACATCCTCTACACATCTGTGCATCATAGCATCTGAGAATACAGACCAATCCTCATGCTCTACCTTCCCCCTACCCAGTGTATAACCCCATGATGCTAGACTATGTGAGCCACTAAGTTTCTTACCTGCCGCTTTATAGTCTTCTTTCATCTGTGCAGGTACTTGCCTATTCTTAAATATCTCTCTCGACATTAATACCGTATCAAGTATTTTACCCTTGTACTCATACCCGTATATCTTCTTGATTAGGGGTATATCATACCCTATACCGTGGTGCATGATGAGATACGTACACTTCTCTAACATCTTTAGGATGCTTTCTTTCTTTGTTAATCTGTACACCTTACCTGTATCTAAATCTTTAAATACAGCGCAGTGTATTGTATCAGCTTCTTCGTAAAGCCCATTCGCTTCTATGTCACATACTAATTTCATATACTCACCATTCAAACAGTTGTTGTGTATGTTATAAGTTTTTTAAAACTTTATTTAAATCTTTTTTTATCCTGAGTTCTACACCTTGTCTTGTGATACCTTCTTCCCTACTAACTTTCTTTATAATACTATCCTCATCTTTAGTTAGTTTCTGTTTACCTGCTTTCTCTAAGATATATTCTTGTGTTAAAGGTTGGAACATACTAAATACTTCCTCACAGTAAATTGATATTTCTTGCTGTGTCGTATACAGGTAATTTTCCCTTTCCATTTGCAGCCAATCCAACCAATCCTTATTCCTGTCATTGTAACTTCCAAGATTAATAGACAGTTGTAATGCAACTTTGTCTTTTGTCTTATATTTTAAAGCACAGAGAGACAACCAATTACCAAATAAAAGATGTATATACGTTGACTCTGCATAAGCATCATCGTACTTATAATTAGAATAGAAATATGCAGCAAAGTCTTGGAATTTTTCAGCCATTAAATCATCAGGTATCTTGGCTTTATGTAAAAGTCGATATACAAGTTTTTGTTTTTCATGTAAGTCAATCATCACTTTTGATCCTTTGGCTCACAAGAACGGGGTGCAAACTCAACAGCATCTCTCGTTAACCGCAACTCCTCGTAACATTCATCGAACCATTCTTGTAGTTCTTTATTTTCTTTCTCAAGCTCTACAATTTCAGCCATAAGAAAAGCGTTTGATATTTCTAGCATCTTAATTTTCTGTTTTTTGGTTGGCTTAGTCATCACTCTTGCTCCTTTGGGCGCATTATCAGTAAAGATACATTACCTTTAGTTATTGTTAGTGGCTCATTGTCATGTTTATCTAGTTGCATATCCATCGAAGCCAAAAAGTGTAGTGTTATTTGATTAAGGTATTCTGCCTCAGTCATGTTGTTTAGTTTGCAAATTTGAGCTATGTCAGTCATTCGCCTTGCTCCTTTTTCTTACTTAATAGTGTTTTAAATATCGCTTCTAAGGTCATTCCAATAATCACAACTATAAACGCAGTAAGGAATGGGCTGTCACTCATAAACTCAAAAATTGTCATTCGCCTTGCTCCTTTAGTGCTTTAGCTAGCCACGCTAAGTTATATGTAGACTTCACTGCTTCTATAAACTCCTCATTGAATGGCTTAATATTGTCGACAAAGTCGTGACATCCTTGTAGCCTAACAAGTTGGCTAACCTGTAACTCTGTTAAGTCCTCCCCCCATAGTCCATCCCTTATTAAATAAGCCACTGAGGACTCCCCCATACTATCAGCTTTGTGTGCTGTCTCATCATCCATCATGAAGCCTACAATGCAACATAAGCCCTCACTACTACGGTACATACAGCCACTAGTACCAAAATCGGTACTCTGTTCCCCTTGATCTAGCAGCTTATTAA
>Ga0196887_1000269_pt1 | contig 25794 bp, 36 predicted proteins | sample VirMetDEL_Mar_31_FD_169094 | JGI IMG/M metagenome (GOLD analysis project Ga0196887, IMG submission 169094) | Aqueous microbial communities from the Delaware River and Bay under freshwater to marine salinity gradient to study organic matter... | ecosystem: Environmental > Aquatic > Marine >... | reverse complement strand
ACCTGTCATTTAGGGGGCGCTGGTATGCTTTCTGTTAGATCTGCACCTAGCTATGATTTCTCTCCGTTACAGGGCAAGCAAGTCATTCTATGGCCTGATAACGATAGCGCAGGGGTCAAAGTAGCAAAGTTAGTGCAAGACCTAGCAACGAAGGCTGGAGCCACCTCTGTCACAATGCTAACGCCTCCAAGGGGCAAGCCAGAAAAATGGGATGCCTCTGATGCTATCTCTGAGGGTTTTGATGTAAATAACTTCTTAAATGCACCACAGCATAAAACAAAACAAAACATATCATTGCGTGATGAAAGTTTACTTGTCTCCAATATGTTTGTTGGCTCTGCTCCAGAGCAAAGGTTTTTAATTGCAGATACAATACCTCTTGGCGTTCCAGTTGTGTTTGCAGCGGCTGGTGACAGTGGTAAGGGTATGATGACGTTAGATCTCGCAATGAAGGTTGCATCTGGTGAATCAATGCAGAGTTCTTTTGGTGGCTTTGTAGCTAATCATGGCAATGTTGTATTGATGTCAGCGGAGGATGATAAGGATGAGCTGCATCGACGTATTGAAAGGCTTGATCCGTTAAACGCTCGAAGTGATTACCAACATGATTTGCGTGTATTGCCATTGCCAAACTTGGGTGGTGTGTTTCCAATGATGCAAAAGGTAGACAATACATACATTATGGCTCCAGAATTTGAGCGGTTATATGAGCAAATACTTGAGATAGATAACCTGGCTTTGTTTGTTGCAGATCCGATGGCATCGTTTGTTCATGCAGACATCAATGCTGACCCAGCGGCAGGAGCTGCATTTATGGGTATGCTTGCACAGTTAGCTACAGAAACTGGTGCGACTGTCATGGTAAACCACCACATGGCTAAGATTAGAGACAACGACGTGATTACAACGCCTGAACAGGCTCGTAACCTAATTAGAGGTACATCAGCGATTGTAGATGGTGTGCGCTCTGCATTTAGCGTCTGGCAAGTAGACGAGAAAATGGGGCGTCAGCGGTGTAAAGACCTAGGTGTTACATATACTCGTAATTCTGTCTTTGATGGTGCTGTGGTTAAATCTAATGGCCCTGCAAACAGAGAAATCAGACACTTTATAAGGAATCAAAGCAGTGGCCTTCTTGAAGATAGGTCCGTGGACATTAGAAACTTAGCTCTCTCTACAACAGTGCGACTAAGGCTTGAGTATATGTATGAGTTTATTTCTATGTGCGAGGAACATGGAATGGCGATAACCAAAGGCGGTAGTGATGATGGAGCCTATGAAGCAATCCGTGTTAGTTCTTCCACAGAGCCATGCGTCTTAGCGCTCAAAGAAGTTAGTTCATCTACTATAAAGAACACAATTACAGCTCTACAAGAAGAAGGTCGCATTGATACTTACAAATTGTCTCAGACTGGTCCTAAAAAATGGTTAGGAACTAAGATTGGTGTTATGTCTCAGGGTATCTACGAGGCTAGAACTGCAAGAGAAAATCATTGACAACAATGGGAGTATGTGTTAATAATCCCATATTAAACGAAAGGAGGTAAAGATGTTAAAAGTATTCGAAACATTAGAAACAAAACCAACGTTAAAACAAGCTCAAGAGATTGTGGGTGGTCTTGTTGAAATGGTACACTCTCCAAGTGACCCAGATATTCAAGTCTTGGTTAATGAGGAAGGTCTGTTACTTAACCTACCCTGGAACAAAGAAGCCACAAGATACGCTGAAACTGGTATTGTAGGTAATGCCATTGTTTTAAAGGGTGATGCAAAATGGGACTAAAATCATTACATCCGGCGCAAAATGCAGAGTTAGACTTTTTGCGTCGGGCAGTAGATAGACTACAAGAAGACAAAAACAGAAATGATGAAAATCATAATGTAAGATTACGCCTCTGGGAAGCCAGGGAAGAATTAGATGACTTTGTTAAAAACCTCAGAAAAGAAGGTTATAACATATAATTACCTAATTGAATTAGCAAATGGCGACGCATAAGAACTAAATTGCGCTGGATATTGCGGCTGAACACTTCCGTAAGGTTGCTGATTGCTACCATAAGATTGATACTGTTGTGCCATTTGATACGGCTGTTGATAAGATTGTTGATACGGCTGCTGATAACTCGAATAATTGTTCGGGTAACCATAAGAACTTCCGCCCATAATACCACCACCATAATACGGTTGTTGTTGCATTGGCGGTTGATAATAAGGCTGTTGATAAGACGGTTGTTGGTACCCTCCATAACCACCTCCGTAACCGCCAAAGCCTCCTTGAAAACCACCACCATAACCACTGCCGTAACCTCCACCATAGCCAAGTGGCTGCATATAATTTCTTCTTTGTTGTCTCTGCTGGTTAAACTGACCGTAAGCATCAGTACCTTCGAAAGCTGATTGTAATCTTTGAAGCTCTGCTTTTTGCTCTTCAGTTGGCCCTAAACCACTAGCGTAATCATTGTACGCTTTGTACTCATCTGTATCAGTAACCGCAGTTCTATACTGCTGCATTGGATTAGAATAATTGTTCCTGTTTCTCTGCCCGCCTCCCATATATTGCTGAAACAACTGTCTTAACTGAGCGCCAATACCATCTGATAGATTTGGAATGCCCGGAGTTTCTGTTGGAGGAGCTGAAGTTGTTGGAGGAGCAGTAGGATTAGCTGGTACTACTTCTGTGCCTAAAATTGCTGGTGTTGTAGCCGCTGGTGGACTACCGCCAGCTTGTCCAGTATCTGGGGCTAATATATTTTCCTTAGTAGTTATTTGCGTAGGATCCATATCAGCGACTGGTGTGTTAAATTCTGGTAACCTACCGTCACCAGTCTCTACACCTTCAAGTCCAAGCCTACCTTCTTCTTGTTCTGCTAGATAATCAGTATAGGCATCAGGTTGTTTATAATTAACACCGCCTCGTAAGTAACCTGTGTTTCCTGTTCTGTTTAAATAATCTTCATATGATCTAGTCTTTCTGCTTGAAGCACTGCTGCTACCTCCTGATCCAAAGTAAGGGTTAGAACCAGTAGGTAGCATATCCATTGTATCCGCGCCACTATAATTTCGTAACTCTTTATACTCTGGTGAGTCGTAGTACCCTGCTTCGATGTTAGGGTTTTTAGTAATAGGTTGCTGTGGCTGTTGTGGGCTAGTATCAATTACAGTACGAGGATCAACACCACCCGGACCGAAGTTGTCTAGTTCGCCACCTAATCCTGGAAACTTCTCTTCTCCAAAAAAACCTCTTAATGCTGAAAAATCTGCTGTTGGCTCTGGTTTTTCCATTTGTTGTAAAGCCAAATCTTGAGCTTTTTGTCTTGATTCCTGTTGTGTTTGGGACCCACCTTCTGCTATATCTTTTACTCTCTGTTGATAATCTCTATCACCTATTAAAGATTCAAGTAACCTTTCTCTCTCTGCTGGGTCAGTTGCTTGATTTTCACGCAGTAAAGATGAAAAATCTGTCCCTATACCTTGATCTACTGGATTTTGATCTAAACTAAATGGAGTTCCTTCTTGAAACATCTGCTGAATTCTAGTTGAGTCTTGTGTATTAACAACTCCATCTTGATTAGCATCATAACGAGGATCCATGTCCATTAAACCTACAGACATTTTTAAAATATCATTTGCATATTGAGCGTAATTACTCATATCTGGTTTTTGTTTAGGCCTAAATGGATCCATAATAACACTCCATAATGATTTAATACCGACGATACATAAAAAAATCCCGTAAAGCAACAAAATATAACGAATATTTGTTCGGGTTTGCCCGCAGCGTCCGTTTGAAATGCAAAAAGACGCCCCGTGAAAGAAAAAAAATCAGGGCGTCTTTTCTAAAGATGCAAACTTCTACAGGTCATCACCACAACAAACCTTTTAGCGTAAAAATTAAATCATCTTATCACTGCGTGTTGAAATCAACACTAACTACGTTATCTAACTCTTTGTTCTTGCGAACAATAATCGTTCTGTGACCAGTGCCTTGGCAATAATAACAGCAATCAGTAATATATGCACCAATCCTATCATCGTATTCGGTATAAAAACCTTTGCCCATACAGGAATGGCAGTTCTCACCTTCATCAACTATGTTCATTTTAAACCCTCAGAGGTAAAAAAGTTTAAGAAACTTTCTGTAATTGTTATCTTCTTTGGCTCAACAGGCTTCGAAGCTTTCTTCATAATCTTCTTCATATCCTTAACCCAAGCACCACTATCTTCTAATTTATAAATAATATAATGCAACTGATTAGGCTTTAAACCTAGCTTTGCAGCGATAGCTTTGTTTGAAAGCTCACCTCGAAACGCAAGATCGTGCGCCTTATCAATTAACGCCTGGGGGTATTTAGATTTTATTTCCATTTATCTGCTCCTTTATTGCTAATCCTATGTTCATTGCTATCTGTGGCACAATCGCGTTGCCAAGCCCTTTTAATCTGTCCACCCTTCTGGGTACCCCATAAGCCACTCTACCCACGTCGGGTTCAACTGACCATATACTTTCTGTCTGCCCCCAGCCGCATCTATGACCTCTGTTGTTAAGCTCTTCTGTGAACCCTTCTTGCCCCTCGTCCTGTCCTGATAACCCTGACGACCCTCGCTTGCCGCTGGTGTTGGCCACATATGACCTGCTACTACTTCCTCTAGGTTGGACTTGTTTCGGTTCGCTAACTGCTCCCTGTTCTCTTCCGTTATCATCGGGTGTACTTTGTTCGCCCTCGGTGTCGGCCACATCTTCTCCGCGTGGTTCACCGCATCTCTCAGCTTCACGCCCCACCGAACTCCGTCCTTGTTCCTCCGACTGAACGTTCCGTTCTCCAACTCCACGTCCTGCGCTGTTCCCCCCTCCACGTCCGATGCCGTTGGGGTGGGCCAGTTCTTGACGTAAAGATCCATCGTCTTCTCGTCCACTTGCTCTCGAAGATTGCTCGGTCTGGATCTGCCCTTGCGATGACCCTCTTGCATCTTCTTCGTTGACTCCTCCGACCTTGGCGGTAGATGATCCATCGTGTTGGGCGTTGCCCACAATCCAGAGTCGGTCTCTTCGATGGGGAGCGTTGACACCGCAAGCTGGAACAACAAACGTCCGCGTGGCGTAGCCTTCGGCTTCCAAGTCAGCAAGCACCTGGTCGAGACCCAAGGCAATGTGACCATGAACGTTTTCGAAAACGCACCAAGTCGGTCTTTTTTGTGCAACAATTCTAAGGATGTACGGCCAGATGTGGCGGTCATCTTCTGTGCCTTTTTGCTTTCCCGCGACGGAGAAGGGCTGACAGGGGTATCCCGCTGTGAGGATGTCGCAATCGGGAACAGTTCTTTCTGGGTCATTAGCTAACTCCTTTACATCTGTAGCTATGGGTACATTTGGAAAATTCTTTGCGAGTATCTCACGACACCAAGGCTCGGTGTCGCAAAACAATATGGGAGTGGACAACTCAGCCCACTCAAAACCAAGGCTAAAGCCACCAATACCCGAACAAAGATCAACGTGTCTAAGCATCATTCATCTCATCTTGAAGGCGCCAACTCTTTGATCTGTAGTCGGTCATAATGCACCAATCGGGGTTGGGGCTATTGTACATATCCCACAACATATGAGCTTCAAAACCCTTGGCACTCAGAACTTTCATCGTTAAAAGCGCGGTTAATTTTTCGTGCTGAGACAACCAATACATGATGTATTTCTTATCGGGATCTAACTCTATCTTCTCATAACTAGAGTTATTTCTTTCAAATCTATTCCATTGGCTCCCATAAAAGCTCTCACAACTTGTATGATACAACTTATCAAAGTCATCTAATGTGTATTCAACTATCATGTGGCCTCTCCCTTCTGAACGTATGCGGTTGCTTTAATTTTTGCAATCGCCTCGTCTTCTGGCAACTCATTCAAGAACACTTCACCATTTTCTCGAAGTCTGTCCATGTTCTCTTTAGTAGGCTTAACAGTATCGCTCTTACCATAACTCCACATTTTGCCGTCAGTAATTCCACAAATCTGTTTTAAAAACGGCCTGTAGTGCTTACGCTCCAAATGATCTTCCAACAAAACATGGCAAGCGTGTTCCATACTGCCGTTAATCCAAACGTCTTTATAACCTTTGAACTTATATGCTTCACGGCAATACTGCTCTACCTCTCTAAGCTTCTTTGACCAATTGCCCTTAAACCTTGGATCTTGATCCTCGCTGTCAGCACCGCCTTGACCATGATTACCCACAATCGCAAATGGCTTGCCATCAACATAAAGATTAGCATTGTAACAATGAGTTTCCTCAGATTTCCACTGAGCGTGCTTAATACTTTTTAGTTCTAATTTCATCTTATACTCCTCCAATATCATCATCTAAATAACCGCAAAACATATCGCTCTCATCTCGGTAAAACCAACGAAACCTAACGCCCTCAAACTTATGTTTCAGAAAATGGGCAATCGGTGTCGGGGCTGACCATGCGGTGTTAAAAATAAATTCAACACCATCCTCGTCTTCCCAATCAACTGTCGCATCACAACTGTTCCACTTAGTTCCCCAATTCTCACAACACCAATCATAAGAACCAATGGTGCCATGCTCCTTCTTTAAACGTTTTAAATCCAAGTCAGTGAGCTGTTCACCAACACCATTTGGCTTACTGTCATCGCACCAACAAATTTCATTGGCAATCGTTCCATTGGTGCAAAGGCGATTAAACACCTCTGGCATCGGAATGATCTTATTAAAATCAAATGGATTATCATCAGATGTTACTAGCTTCATGAACTTATTTTTCTGATGGCTCATGTCAAAAGTAAACGTTACTTCATTTGTTACCCAATTAGGCATTGTTCTTCCTCCTCATAAATTCTCTGTATTGACGCCTGTCTTCACGCCTCATTCTAATAACCTTGATCAAAACGTAAGGCATATAGAACATCAAAAATAATCCGTACAATGTAATAAGTATTTCAAATGTCATTATTTCTCTCCTTCATGTGGTTCGTTAATATCCCACTCCCAAGTAAAGCTGTCCCAAGGGGAAAAGTATTTCTGTCTAACTGCCATTGGCCTGTCATTCGTCCAACGTCTTTTACAGCTAGAACAACGGTAGTAATGCCTGACCTTACTATATCCTCGAACGTAAGTGCTGGCATTGTAGCTGCCTGTCTTCTTAGCCGTATCTGTTAAACAATAATCACAATACATGATCGTCTTTCTTGTTGTGGTAATGCCTAACTTATCCCACACCTTCCAAGAAGTAAAGCCCTTTTTGGCTAAAAATTAAGTCATTGTTTTTAAACAATATTTTACGTTAAAAAAAATCACGTTAAAACTTAACGCAGTTAACGTAACGTAGAATATTGAATTAAATCAATGGTTTAGCCGTTTACGTTAATTACGTTAAAAGTGCCATTTAACGTAGAATATGTAATGAAATCAAACACTTATTTTACGTTAATTGCGTTACCCCCCTTATAGGGGGGGGTATATACCTTACCCCCCTTAACGTAAGTGTAGGCTGTCAATTAATCGCTAGGTATGGGAATAGTTAGGCTTGACCTCGTAGCCAATAACAACGATAATCGGGGCGTAACATAATCGAGGTTTGAAATGTCTAAAGTCGGTGAGTCAAGAAAAGGTGAGCCAAGATTATCACCACAGCAACAAAAGTTCCTGGATAACTACTTGCATAAAGATCTAACACAAACTGCCTCAGCCAGAGCTGCAGGGTACAAGAACGCAAATGTATCAGCCGTCCAACTTCTCAACAATCCGAGAATAAAAGAACGGATGGAAGAAATGCGGATGGAGCTGGAAAGTAAGTTCGGTGTCACAGTCACCAAGTCAGTTCGGGATATGCAAAGACTTCGAGATGAAGCTTGGAACGTAGGCAACTACTCAGCCGCTATAAAGGCAGAAGAGCTTCGCCTGAAGGTCACGGGGCTTATGGTCAATAGAAGCCACGTCACGCACGAAAATTTGGACGCTATGAGCCGAGAAGACATAGCCCTTAAACTGCAAGAGTTTATGGATCGTGCTAAAACACGCATGGTGGATGTCACGCCCAGCGAAAATTCAGAAAATACCATAAATCACGAAACAATCCCTATAACGAATTGTAATCCAGAGTAGAGAATTGTTCGGGAAAACAATCGGGGGTGGCCCGGACGACCCCCTGGAGGCCCCCAATTGTTCGGGTTATCGGGACATAACCTTCGGGATTTCCGAAACTATGCGGGTTTTTGCCTGGGATCGGGACTTTAGCAGCGGGTATAACCCGATGAATTGTTCGGGTTAGCTGCACCGGACCAAGCGTTATTTTTAAGCAGCGGGCCATCCGAACATTTGTTCGGGATATTAACCGGATTCAGCCTGGCTGCCGGAGTTTTACCTGGGCGGGACCAGGACTGCAGCTTGAATCGGGCCTCGGATCGGAACAATTGTTCGGGTTATTGCCCGGCTGCCTAGCCGACTGCTGTGTTTTCTACACCTGTAGTTTTTTTTACCCAGGCGGTTGCTGCGGGAACCGGGCCGAATCGGGAACAATTGTTCGGGTTTGGCGCTGCAGTCCCCCGGTTACCCAGGCAGCTAGATTACCTACAGCGGTATTTTGTCTACCTGTGGTTACTGCAGCGCCAGCGGCCCGGTTAGAACCCGAACAATTGTTCGTGTTCTTGCAGCCAGCAGCCTCGTGCAGCTCGAAGTTACCCAGGTTAATTTTTTTTTGGTTGATGTGTTTTTTTATGTTGACAGTTATAAATGTATGGGATAGGGTGGGAACACCACAAGAAAAGGAATCATTACAATGACAAAGAAAGAACAAATTAGAAGAGATCTAGAAGATACAATTATTACTGACGACAACAGCCCAACAAGAAGATTTTTTAGATGTTGGCTTGATGGGTCGTATCTAGGTGAACAGCATTACAGACGCAATCAATCCTATATTAAGGAGAACTTAAGCAACAAAGGTCGCTTACGTTCGTTCGTAATTGCTGAGTTCGCCAAGTACATTGCACATGATGGCGACTGTTCCCCAAGCTATGCGCGTTGTATTGTTTTGGAAAAGATTGGCAGAGATAATATTGAAGCCCTCAACGATAAACTTATTGAAGATGCGCGGGAGCTGGTAGCATGAGCTTTTTAGAAACTAAATATCTTTACATGGCTTACGGTATGAATACAAATAGGAGGGCGATGGAGGCACGTTGCCCCCTAGCCAAACCAATGGGCGGATTTTATTTGCCCAATTACCGCCTCGTATTTAGAGGAGTGGCTGACATTGTGCCAGAAGATGGAGGAGTTGTTCCCGTTGTTCTCTGGTCTATCACGGGTAAGTGCTTGCAAGCTTTGGACAGATTAGAGGGATATCCTCACCTGTACACACGACGCAAGATTAATCACGGCTGGCTAACGTACATGATGCAAGATAAGACACAAATCTCTAAGCCTAATCATAACTACTATAGAATGATTGAAGAAGGATATAAAGATTTCGGTCTTGATGATGGGGCGCTTGCTCAGGCATCGGATGACGCTGGCGGGGACTTTTATCGTTCCCGCCATTTCAGAGATGTTCGGGTTGACTCACGCTATGGTAAACCCAGTAAGTTTAAATCAGACTGGATTGCAGACGCTATGCAATCGGGCAAGATGAATCGGGCTGAAGCCGAGGATTGCTGGGACAAGCAAGAGTATCGGGATTCGTAACAATCGGGATCGGGATCGGATCGGGGTCGGGCTTTAATCAGTCCGACCCTTTTTATATATACACATATATACATACATATACACACATACACACACGTTCCTTATAATTAAAAAAACCAATTTTTTGAGTTTTATCAAAACCCGAACAATTGTTCGTATTCCATTAAATCCCATAAAGCACTTGCAATTCCCATAAATGCTGATATTAAGGTTGTACCACAACAAAACAAAGGAAAGAACAAAATGAGAACAGATACACAAACAAAAATTTACCTAATGATACTCAAAGGGTCGACACTTAATGAATTGATTAGTTCAACCAATCGCAACGGTTTATTTATTCGTGGCGTAATTAGTAATTTAAAATCATACGATATTAAAATTACATTCAACAACAACATTTACAAAGTGGAGGTTTAAACAATGTTTACATATGGAATAGAAATAGAAACAAGCGGTCAAAGCATAACCGAAATTAAAAATGCATTAAGACACAATGAAATTAATGGTTGCATCGTTAAACCCGATGGAACACCAAGCGTCGATTGTGAAATCGTATTGCCACCATTACCAGTTTGTGACTTCTCATTTGATTACATTAAAAAAGTTTGTCGCGTATTGCAAAACATTGGTTGTAGAATAAACAGACAATGTGGTTTACACGTTCACATCTCAAACGCTCAAACGCTACGAAACAACCCAACAGATCTAGCAAGTAGAAGTATCCAATACACTGAAAGAACTGGTCGCTTCATTGGTGGGTCTGAATTCTTTGGTGATCCAATGGACGCGGTAGCGGTCAAAGACATCATGACTAGATATGCTAACGCTCAACCAATAATCAATTCAATGTTCCCTAGTTCACGAACAAGCAATCGTTACTGTAACGTAATGAGAACAAACAGACTAGACACCGCTAGAACCATTGAGCAATTACGCGACGCGACAACAGGCAAGTTTTCAGTGATCAATCTTAATCACTGGCGAAACGGTACAATTGAATTCAGACAGGCAAGCGGTACAATTGAAGCGGATAAGATTATCAATTGGGTTTTGTTCCTAATTAACCTTGTTCACCACACTATTGAAAATAGAATTGAGAATGGTCAAAGTTCTGAGACAATCTCAACACCAGAACAAGTGTTCAGATCTGGATCTAGGATTGGTTTGATTTATTCAATGTGCCGTTCCAATGGTGGTTGCGATGTTCACGACCTAATGAACGCAACAGGTACAACGGCAATCAATATCCGCGCCAGAATATCTGAGATTAGAGCGCGACTATCAGACGGCGCGGTAGTCACTCACACCATGCAAGCGAATGGCAATTCATACGGCGACGGTCAAGACTTGGCACGCTACGAAATACTTAGCGAGTATCAAACACAATCAACTGGTGCTCGCTTGATGCCAGATAATAGACTAGGCTTAGGAAGTGTTTGGGCAAGCCTACCAGATGACATTTTTGAATGGTGGCAAAATAGAATAACCGAGCTTTCCAGATCATAATCTGGAAGGCCGAAAACACTAGAAAAAGATCGCTTAACAGCGGTCTTTTTTTTATTCGCCATACAGCCCGGATTAAGCTGGTTGTGTATATCCATACATTAATCCCACGTTATCCCACTCAGTGACCCGCACAATTGTTCTGGTAAGGTACCCTAGGCTTCTATGTCGATCGGTCGGGTCGGGGCGGAGCCTTTCGGGTATACCCCTTATTTGACAATCGATCGGTCAGATCACCTTACACTCAGTTCCCCACCAACATTTACCACAAAAAAATGCAGAGTTAGCAGCAAGTACCTTGACACCACAAAAAAATTTTTTAAAAAAAATACATTGACCTATCCCATATAAGTCCATACGGTACTGAACAAAGTAAAAATGGGGAAGTAGATGCCTAGATACCGTGTTAATTATGGCAATTCTTTTGAGTTCGAGGCTCAAGGTCCAGAGGAGGTTGTTCCTGTGATGCAATCGCGTCATAGGATATCTGGCATTGGTGATGAGCGTGCTTTTATGCGTAGATCTGCTATTGAGATGTGCGAATGGAACGGCAAAAATTATTATTATTGCACAAGAACCACTTATGCGAATAGTATGATTAAAAATGGTTTACTAGAATGTGTTGATTAAATTTTAATATTTTGTTAAGAATGTTTTAAATATTTTACATAACGGAGATTTTGCATGGCATTACCCCCAATGGGTCCGATGAGTCCCCCTTCACCAACACTTGGCGGTCCTCAACCAAACATGGGTCCTCCGCCTATGCCTCCGATGCCACAGATGGGTGGGGGAATGGCACCTCCGATGGCACCTCCTCCAATGGGTCCTCAGATGGGTCCCCCACCAATAAATCCTACAAATCCTACTGCTGGCAACGGGCAATCTTTTGGCGGTGATGCTGGTGGTCGCAAGACTTTCAGCCAGTATTTACAATCTATGAATAAATCTTTTCCTCCGACACCTGCTGCTCAAGATCCTATGGCTGGTGGTATTGGTGGCGGTGCGCCTTCGATGCCTCCTTTAGCGATGATGGGCGGCGGAGCTGTTCCGCGCAGTACGATGATTGGCAGAGAGCCGCATAGGTTAGCGTATATTAATCCTGGTGAAGAGATGATGCTTCGTGCATCTGGCGGTACTGGCGAACCTGGTCCGGGGGGCGTACCTGCTTTCCGTGGTGGCGCTGGTGGTTATGGTGGATTTGGCGAAGGATTTGGTTTTGGCGGTGGCGGTGGTGGCCCTGGAGATGGCGGTCGTGGAGATCGTAACAGTGTTGATATTGGTTTTGTAAATGCTTTAGCTGATCAAGTTGCAGAAGAGCAAGAAGCGGCAGCAATTGCTGATTCTAATGAGATGATGTCACCTTTAGGCGGCGCTGATGCGATAGCGAGAAGTAATTTAGTTGATGCCTTTATGGATACGAAAGACGGTCGTGATCTAGCGACGTTTAATGATAGTTTTACAGATATTCCAAGTCCAGTTACTTCAGCCTCAAGTGTGCCTGTTTCTAATATTGCGACAGATGATATTGGTGTTAATACTTTAGATGAGGCTTTTTTAAATCAATACAACGATCCGAATCTTTCAGTAAATATTCCTGGCACAAACGTAAATATGCCTGACGTTTCTTCATTACTTGGCGGCGTTGTGAGGCCCGATATGATGCCTCCTGGTTATCAGCCTACGCCTGACGATCCAACCTTTGAGGGTTTAACTTCTAATGCGCCTTCTATGTCAATGAATATGGGTCGCATAGATCCAAATTTAGGTGCGCCTATAGCGCCTGATTATGGCGATTTAAATATTGATATGGGTACAGATAACCTAGGCGGTGTTGGCGTTGGTGTTGAAGATCCTACTTTTGGTTATAACATTGATATGGAAAGTGATCCTTTTACTGGCGCAAGCGCGTTTACAGGACTTGATGCTCAAACGCCAACTGGAATGCAAGATCCATCACAGGTTGCTACAGGTATTGTAAACTCACCTCAATTAGATGAATCTGCGAGAGATGCTATTGTTGCTGCAAGAGCTTCAGATAATTTAAATCCACAGGGTCCTACATTCACTCCGTCTATTCCAGAATTGACAGGCCCTGCTTTAGCAGAGGCAACAATGGGCGCTCCAATTGGTGATCCTGCTATGGACAGAAGAGAAGCTGCGCTTGGTGATATGAACACTCCAGAGCCTATGGGTACAGATTTTGGCACTTTAGAGGCTTCTTTAAGTTCTTCTCCATCTAATATTGGTTTACCTTCAGATTACGATCCATTACAAGGCGCAAAAAATTATCGTCAACAAGCAGAAGCTATGAGAGTTGCGGAAGCTGGTGTTCAGAATCAAGAAGACATTGAGGCAAATAAGGGCAAATTTAATCTTTTAAGCTTACTTCCCGGAGCTAGTTTACTAGGAACTTCAGAATCCAGAAAACAAAAAGCAATTAATCAAGTAATAAGTCAAAGCGGCGGTTCTGGTTTACTTGGCACTGGTATAGGTGGTGCTACAGGTATTCTTGGCACTGGTGCTACTAGATTTAATCCTGTTTATGATAAAGACGGTAATTTTGTAGGTTCCCAAGGTGTTAGCGATAAATCTGGTGAAACTGTAAGTTACATGGGTGATATGCAAGGTGATGAAGGTTATTTTGATAGTGATGGAAATAATGTTGAAATGTCAAAGGCAATTGAAGGTTATCAAGAAGATATAGGGGGTCAAGGATCTCCTGAAGGACTTGATGAGCCATATAACCCTTGTCAGCCTGGCTTTGAATTAGATCCAAATACAAATACTTGTGTTCCTATTGATGTTGTTGGCGGAGGTGGCGGTTCTTCTGGGCCGATTGATTTAAACCCAATTATTAGACCTACAACACCAGTTGTAACGCCAGATCCAGTACCACCCACACCAGTTGTAAGTCCTGTTTTAAGAATGCCAAAACAATTTAATATGGGCGGTGCGACTTCAGGTTCTAACTTAGATGGTGCAATTGGTAGGTTACTAAGCTCGATGTCATGAATGAAATTAGCAAGTTTACAGATTTTTTAACGGATGAGGAACTTGCTACAGTAGCTCCTATGCTAGAGCGTTTAACAACGTTGGACGATAGGGCTGAAAAACAAAAAGATTTCATGGCTTTTGTAAATCATGTGTGGCCTCAGTTTATTGAGGGGCGTCATCACAAGGTTTATGCTGAGAAACTCCAAGCTGTGGCAGATGGTAAGATAAAAAGGCTTATTATTAATATGCCGCCACGTCATACTAAGAGCGAATTTGCCTCTTATTTGTTTCCAACGTGGCTTATGGGCCGAGATCCTACTAAAAAAATCATTCAAGCGACTCACACGGCTGAATTAGCTGTTGGTTTTGGTCGAAAAGTAAAGAATTTAATTGATAGCGATGACTTTAGGGACATTTTTCCTGATGTTAAGCTTGCATCAGACGCAAAAGCCTCTGGTCGCTGGAGTACCAACGGCGGTGGGGAGTATTACGCGGTTGGTGTGGGGGGTGCGTTAGCTGGCCGTGGTGCTGATTTGGCTATTATTGATGATCCTGTGTCTGAGCAAGACGCTTTAAGCGCTACTGCGCTAGATAATATCTACGAATGGTACACTTCTGGCCCAAGACAGCGTTTACAGCCAGGTGGTTCGATCATTATTGTGATGACTAGGTGGTCTATTAGGGACTTAACGGCTAAAGTTTTAAAAAGACAGAGCGAAAAGGGCGCTGATCAGTGGGATATAGTGGAATTCCCTGCAATTATGCCTTCTGGCACCTCTTTATGGCCTGAATACTGGGATTTAGAGGAGTTAGAGAGCGTAAAAGCGTCTATTCCTGTTGCTAAATGGAATGCTCAGTATATGCAAAACCCTACCGCTGAAGAGGGTGCAATTATTAAAAGAGAATGGTGGCAGCAGTGGAATAAGGAAGATCCGCCCCCCTGTAGCTACATTATTCAAAGTTACGATACGGCATTTAGTAAGAGTGACAGAGCTGATTACTCTGCTGTTACAACTTGGGGTATTTTTACTGAAGATAAAACAAATGAAGACCATATTATGCTTTTAGACGCTGTTAAGGGTCGTTGGGAGTTCCCTCAACTCAAGCAAGAAGCAAATGATCTTTACAAGTTGTACGAGCCTGATATGGTTTTGATAGAGCAGAAGGGGTCTGGTATGCCGTTGACGCAAGAGTTGCGCCGGATTGGTATTCCTGTAACGCCTTTTACTCCGAGCCGTGGTGCAGACAAGTTTACAAGGATGCACTCTTGCGCTCCTGTGTTTGAAAGTGGAATGGTTTGGTGTCCTGATACAGTTTTTGCTGATGAAGTTATGGAAGAATGTGCTTCTTTTCCCAATGGTGAACATGATGACTTGGCAGATTCGATGACACAGGCTATACTAAGATTTAGACAAGGTGGTTTTATTACAACACCCACCGATTATGATGACGACGATGAATACACTTATAGCAAACGTAAAGAGTATTATTAAAGGAGAATTGGCAAGATGATGGGACGTAAAAATCAAGGTGTTAAGGAAAGCCAAATGATTTTAAAACTTTTGCAAGAGATGGCAGAAGGAGAAGCTGTTGAGCGTGGTAATAGAGCAGCTGCAATGGAAGCCGAGGAATCTGGCAAAACATTGTCTAATCGTGACATGGACTTGATTAATATGGCTTTAGGTAGAGGCGTTACAAAATCTGTTAGGCCACAAGCTAGACCTCAAGGCATGATGTATGGTGGTGAGGCTAAGAAGAGAAAAGTTAAAAATTATAAAGGCGGCGGTTGTGTTATGGCTGGTCGTGGTGGCAATTTTAAAGGAGTAAAGTAATGAAAGAAGATAATGGAATGGTTAAAACACCTAAGACGCCTACAGATGGCAACAGTCAAAATAAAATGGGTGTTATGACTCAATCTTATGAGAAAATGAAAAAGGCTCCAATTGAGGGTGGCACTGGTGCGGGTAATGCTCGTGGTGGTGGTGCTGCATTGCGTGGAACCAGATTTTCTGGCGTAAAATAATACTTGAAAAGGATTTTTAATGTTTCAAGTTTCGAGGTTGGGGTGGAGTAGAATAACTATGATTGGTTACCTCCCTACAGTCATAGTTGGCGGATACAATTTCACCTCAACACCTATATAGGAGATTTAAATGGCTATTGAAGACGACATGGGACCAGGTGGCGTACCTGAATTGCCTATAGTACCAGAACAACAAGTTCCTGTTGAAATGACTGAGATACCTGCTGATCCAGGTGTTTTTGAATTTGATGATGGAAGTGCTGTTATTGGTGATTATGAATCTCCAGATCAGGTGGTTCCAGAAATACCTTTTGATGGTAATTTAGCTGAAGTTATGGAGGAAAGCGCTCTTGGTAGAGTTTCTTCAGATTTGGTTGGATCTATTTTAGATGATTTATCTTCAAGACAAGACTGGGAGGATACTTATAAAAAAGGTCTTGAGTTTCTAGGAATGCAAACAGAAGACAGAACAGAGCCTTTTGAAGGGGCTTCTGGTGTTATACATCCATTATTGGCTGAATCAGTTACACAGTTCCAAGCGCAAGCTTATCGAGAGTTGCTGCCAGCGTCTGGCCCAGTTCGAGCGCAAGTTATTGGAGCGCAAAACGAAATGCTTGTTAAGCAAGCAGAGCGCGTTAAAGATTACATGAATTATATGATTACTTATGAGATGGAGGAGTATGATCCTGAGTTAGATCAGATGCTTTTCTATCTTCCTGTTATTGGATCTACATTTAAGAAAGTTTACTTTGATCCTTTAAAACAACGTGCGGTCAGTAATTTTATTCATGCTGAAGATCTTATTGTTCCTTATGGAGCAACAGATTTAGCGTCTTCTCCACGCATTACGCATAGAATATCTATGGATTCAAACGAAGTTAGAAAACTACAGTTAGCTGGTTTTTACAGCGATATTGAAATACCTGAAGATGGTTATGGTGAGTCAGATTCAGATGAGGTTACTGAGTCAATTGATGATATTCAAGGCGTACATCCCTCTAACGCATCTCGTGATTTAACTTTATACGAAGTTCATACATCTTTGGACCTAGAGGGCTTTGAAGATGTTGGTATGGATCAAGAGCAAACAGGATTAAAGCTTCCTTATATTGTAACCATACTTGAAGATAACAATGAGATATTAAGCATTAGACGCAATTATGATGAAATAGAACCTATGAAGCGTCAGAAGCAATATTTTGTTCATTACAAGTTTTTACCAGGTCTTGGTTTTTATGGCCTTGGCTTAACGCATATGATTGGTGGTTTGGCTCAAGCTTCTACTTCTATTTTACGTCAGCTTATTGACGCTGGAACATTGGCTAACTTACCAGCAGGATTTAAAGCGCGTGGCGCCCGTATTCGAAACGATGACGACCCGTTGCAGCCAGGAGAGTTTAGAGACATTGATGTTGTGGGTGGAGACTTGCGTGGTTCTCTTATGCCACTGCCGTTTAAAGAGCCGTCAGGCACCCTTTACAATCTTTTAGGTACTTTGGTTGATGCTGGACGTAGGTTTGCTTCTATGGCTGACTTAAAAATAGGTGAGATGGGTGGTGAGACACCTGTTGGCACAACAATGGCTATTATGGAGCGCGGCACAAAGGTTATGTCTGCGATTCACAAAAGATTACACTACTCACAAAAGATTGAATTTAAATTACTAGCTAAAATATTTGGTGAAGGCTTGCAGCCTTATCCTTATGCTCCGTCTATGGAGGTTGGCCCAGAAATTAAAGCACAAGATTTTGATAGACGTGTAGATGTTTTACCAGCTAGTGATCCTAATATATTTTCTATGTCACAAAGAATTGCATTGGCTCAAAGTGAATTGCAGTTAGTGCAATCAAATCCAGAAATACATGGTGGACCACAAGGATTGTATCAAGCATACAGAAAAATGTATGAGGCTTTAGGTGTAACTAATATCGAGGCAATATTACCACCTCCACCACCTCCTCCTCCCCCTGTTAATGCTGCAAAAGAGAATCAAAACGCTCTTATGAACCAGCCACTGCAAGCTTTTCCAGAGCAGGATCATCAAGCACATATAGAAACTCATTTAGCTGTTATGGCTACATCTGCGGTACAAATGAACCCAAATGCTGTGATGGCTCTTCAGGGACATATTCAAGAACACATTGGCCTTATGTCAGAGGGACAAGCTCAAGCACAAGTTATGCAAAGCATTCCACCTGAGATACAGCAAGATCCACAACAAATGGAAATGATGATGCAGCAAATCAAACCACAGATTGATAAGATTGCAGCTCAAATTATTGCAGACACCACAGAGCAATTAGCTCAAGCTGTAACTCCACCACCTCAAGAAGATCCTTTGGTGGCAATTAGACAACAAGAATTGCAAATAAAAGCCAATGATTTGCAACGAAAAGAGTCTGAGTTTGATGTAAGGCAAAAGCTAGAGAAAGAAAAAGAACGTAATGATACTCTTATAGCCCAACAACGTATTGATGTTTCAGAAGAAGCGTTGAAGGACAAAACTAGAATTGCAGAAGATCGTATTCAAACTCAAAGAGACATTGCTGAATTTAACGCTAGACAAAAAGGAATGAATTAATGGGTTCTGTAAGAGATAAAATTATTGCACAAATAAGGGCAGCAAAAAGAGGTGTTGAAAATGCCGTTGAAAAAGGGGTCGAGTCAGCAAACGATACAATTCAACGTGTCCAAGCTGATATCGGAGGGTTATCCTCAAAAGCAAGCAGTAGCGATAGCGTTGAGCCAAAAAAAGAAATCAAAAAAGCAAAGCCCAAAGCAAAAGCGAAAAAAAGTACAAAAAAAAGCGCTGGACGGAGCAATAAAAAAGATTAGTCCAATATCAAGACCCCAGAGGTTTAAAGGTATTTTATAATTTTGTGGTAATATTACTTGTATTTCCCTAAAGATCCTATATTTTGTTTTTAGGAGGTACTATGGAAGCTATAAGTTTAGCAGACTATCTACTAAAAAGTATTCGTGAGCGCGATGGTAGATTGAAAGATAAGCTTGCGGACAATTCGATTAAATCATTTGAAGAATATCGGTACGTTGTAGGCGAAGTACGCGGAATGGCCTACGTTGAAGACGAAATTAAAACCGCGATGAAAGGTATAGAGCTTGACGATGACTAACAAAAAATTATTCGTCCCAGAACACGTTGCAAGAGCAGCGGCAAAAGACAAAAAAGTTTCTTCAGAATTACCAAAGCCTTTAGAAACAGCATTTGGTAAGAAGAAAGAAAAAAGTAAAAATGAAAGTGACCCCTCTAATTTAGAGCCATCTGCCCTGGAAAGACTTCCACAGCCTACTGGTTATAGGGTTTTGATTATTCCTTACTATCCCAGCGCAAAAACAAAAGGAGGAATTATTGTTCCTGATGCGATTAGGGAAAAGGAAAGTTTTGCAACAGTATCTGCTTATGTCGTTAAATTAGGACCTGATGCTTATAAGGATGCCCAAAAGTTCCCAAGTGGTTCTTGGTGTTCTGAAAAGTCATGGGTTCTTATAGGAAGATATAGTGGAAATAGGTTTAAAGTGGACGGACTTGAGGTTCGTATCATAAATGACGACAATATTATTGCAACAATACTTGACCCCACAGACATTTCATATGTATAAAGAACAGGAGAGCAGGAAAAATGGCTATGAATGAAGAAGTTCGTGAAGAAGAAATTAAAGAAGATGGCTCATCTATTGTTGAAATAGAAGAAGAAACAACTTCAGACGAGGTTGAGGCATCTACTGAAGAAAAAGAAGAAACCCGAACAAATGTTCGTGATGATTCTAAAGCTTCAGATGGAGATGAGGAACTAGCGTCTTTTAGTGACAATGTTCAGCGTCGAATAAATCAATTAACCGCCAAGCGTAAGCAAGCTTCAGAAGAAGCTCAAGCTGCCTATCAGTACGCCCAACAAAAAGAATCAGAAAATCAAAAATTAAAACAAAGGTTGGGGCAACTAGATAAAGGTTATATGAGTGAGTACGAAGGTCGTGTTGTTTCTCAAGAAACTCAGGCAAAACGTGCTTATGCAGATGCACATGAGTCTGGAGATGTTGAAAAAATGGCAGAGGCTCAATCTGCTATTTCTCAAATAGCAATAGAGAAAGAAAGATTAAGAATTCAAAAAGCTCGTGCTGCTACTAATCAGCAACAACAACAGCAACAACAGCAGTTTCAGGCGCAACAAGCTCAACAAGTGCAGCAGCCTCCTGTAAATCAAGCACAAGAAGATCCAAAGCTTAAAGATTGGTTATCTAAGAACGAATGGTTTGGAAAAGATCGTGTTATGACTCGTGCTGCTCAAGCAATACATGAACAGTTAGTTTTAGAAGAAGCATTTGATCCATCAAGTCAGGAATATTATTCTGAGATTGATAAGAGATTACGTGTTGAAATTCCAAATAAATTTACAAAGGATGATAAAAAAAACGCTCAAGCTATCACTCCTTCGTCTGGTAACGGACGGTCTTTAAAAAGTGGGCGGAAAAAGTCGGTTGAATTAACACCGGGTCAAGTCGCATTTGCTAAGAAAATGAGGATTCCTCTTGATACATATGCAAAAGAAGTGGCTAAATTAGAAAATAGGAGAGACTAATGGCAGATAGGACAGCACGCGATACAACAACGCGGGAGAGTACACAAAGACCTCAAACATGGCGTCCAGGATCAGCCTTGGAAGCTCCAGAACCACCAATCGGTTATCAACACCGTTGGATACGCGAATCCGTAATGGAATTCGACGATAAGACTAACGTTCATAAAAAACGGCAAGAAGGATGGGACCTTGTTCGCGCAGAGGATTACCCAGATTATGTAGGACCAATAGTAGATGAGGGAAGAAACGCTGGCATTATAGGTGTTGGTGGTCTTGTTCTCGCTCGTATCCCCGTCGAAATGGCAGAGCAGCGGAATAGGCACTATCAAGGTGTCTCTCAACAACAAATGGAAGCAGTGGATCGTGATTGGATGCGTGAAAACAATCCAGCCATGCCGAAACTTGCTCCACAACGTAAATCATCTGTAAGCTTCGGCACAGTCCGAAATACAGCGAAAAACTCTGAAGGAGAGTAAAAATGGCAAATCAAGATGCTGCTTTCGGTTTACGTCCTATTGGTCGAATAGGGGGAACCCCTTTCACTGGTGGACAAAACCGATACAGAATCGCCGCAAACTACGGTACATCTATCTTCCAAGGTGACATGGTAGCCCAAGTCACTGGTGGTGGTGTAGAAATACACGCCGATGGCGGAACAGTACCTATTGTTGGTGTGTTCAACGGTTGCACTTACACAGATCCTACATCTGGTGATGTAACATTTAGTAACTATTACCCTGCAAGCACTAATGCTTCTGATATCATTGCTTTTATCATTGATGACCCTATGGTTGTTTTTGAAATTCAAGCAGATGCGGCATTCCCAATTGCAGATTTGTTGGGTAATTTTGATGTCGTATATACAAGTGCTGGGAGTACCGTAACAGGTATATCTGGTTCTGAATTGAAAGTGACTGATGGAGGAACAGCAACTACGCTACCTCTAAAAGCCATTGATATTTCTCAAGATCCTGAGAATAGCGACGTAGCCACAGCTAACACTAACGTGAAAGTTGTTATCGGTAACCATATATTCGGCGTCAAAGGCGCTGGGTTAGCATAAGGAGATTGAGTTATGGCTATATCACGTTCACAACTCGTAAAAGAGCTAGAGCCGGGCCTCAATGCCTTGTTCGGAATGGAGTATGCTCGTTATGAAGGCGAACACGCTGAAATCTTTGATACAGAATCCTCGGATCGAGCTTTCGAAGAAGAAGTGATGTTGGTTGGATTTGGCAACGCTCCAACAAAAACTGAAGGAGCTGGAGTCGATTTTGATGACGCTAACGAAGCATACACTGCCCGTTATTCGCATGAAACCGTCGCTTTGGCTTTTGCATTAACTGAAGAAGCAATTGAAGACAATCTATATGATCGTCTTGGCGCACGCTATACAAAGGCTCTTGCCCGATCTATGGCTCACACTAAGCAGGTTAAAGCTGCTGCTGTGCTGAACAATGCGTTTAATGCAAGCTTCACTGGTGGGGATGGTGTAGAACTTTGTTCTGCGGTGCATCCACTTGGTGCAGGTGGTACATTTGCAAACGAACCATCAACTGCAGCTGATCTTAACGAAACATCGTTAGAAAATGCTTTGATTGATATTTCAACTTTTGTAGATGAAAGAAATATGATTATTGCCCTTCGTGGAGCAAAAATGATAATTCCACCTCAGTTGCAATTCATTGCAGATCGTTTGCTAGAATCAACTTTACGTCCTGGCACTGCTGATAATGATATTAACGCGACAAAGAATATGGGAATGGTTCCAGAGGGTTACACAGTTAACCACTTCTTAACAGACCCTGATGCGTTCTTTATCAAAACAGATGCTCCAAATGGATTTAAACATTTTGAGCGTTCACCCATGCGTACAAACATGGAAGCTGACTTCGATACAGGTAACATGAGATTTAAAGCTCGTGAGCGTTACTCGTTCGGATTTAGTGATCCTCGTTGTGTATATGGGTCACCAGGAGCTTAATTGCTCTAGTATATTAATTAAAAGAGGCGGCTTTGGTCGCCTTTTTTTGTAACTTTAATAAGGAGAAAATTATGGATTGGATTAAAGGAAGACTAAAAGAGCCTTCAAGCTATGGAGCTGCGGCTGTCGTTGGTGTTGGTCTGGGCATTCTACTAACACTGCCAATATTAACTTGGGCAGGTATTATATGCGCTATATTCGGATTGGTTCTTAAAGAAAAATCAAGTGAATAAAATAACCTTTCTTTTTACAGAAAGGTAGTGTAATCTAAACATACCTTGACAGTTGCATTGGGCAACTGACATTTGCCAAGACAAGGAGATAAAAATGGCTAATACAACTTTCTCAGGACCAGTGCGTTCTGAAAACGGTTTTGAAACCGTATCTAAAAATGCGACCACTGGTGCAATTACAATTACCAGTGGCTCAAAAATGGGAACTGAAGCTGCAGGTGGTGCTGGTATTGAAGGAACCGCTGCTGTTTACATTACTCAAGTAGAGCGTCTTAAAAGCGATACTACAACAAACGTCAATATCGTAAAAACAACTATTATGATGGATCTTACTGGTTTGCGTTCAACTGCGGCCGGAGATATCATTGGTAAAGATGGTTCTGGCGTTGCTTACATTGGTCGCGTTACAACTGCAAACCAAGGTACGGTGTTTGGCGTAACCATGATGTGTCTTGAAACTCCAGCAGGTGGTGATCCAGACATTAATTTACATTCTGCTACTGAAGCTACAGGTGTTGAAGATACGCCTATTTCTGATTTAACTGAGACTTTGATTATTAACTCAGGTGATTTAGCAGCAGGTAGTTTAGTTGCTGGTGGCGATATCGCAGCAGATCAATATCTTTATTTAACTGCGGGTGCAGCAACAGATGCCACTTATACAGCGGGTAGATTACTTATTACAATCACTGGTTATGATGTTGCTTCTTAACCTAAAATAAGGAGTAATTAATATGGCTGATGCTGTAGCGACTCAAACGCTTCAAGATGGCGCAAAAATGCTTGTTCAGAAATTTACTAATATTTCTGATGGAACAGGTGAAAGTGCTGTTGTTAAAGTAGATGTTAGTGGTTTAGCCTCTAATTCTAACGGTCAAGCGTGTACTGGTGTTACAATTGACAAAATTTGGTGGCAGTGCATTGGAATGAAAGTTCGTATCTTATTTGATGCAACTACCGATGTAATGGCTATTGAGCTTGGTGAAAACCAAAGTGGTAATCATGATTACACTGATTTTGGGGGTCTGACAAATAATTCAGGTTCTGGAAAAACAGGGGATGTCGCATTTACTACTGTAGGTCATGCCAGCGGAGACACTTATACAATTATTATGTCAATGCGGAAAGATTATGGCTAAACGCCCTGATAAAATGCCAAAGCGCAATAAGAAAAATTTCCGTCCCACAAAGTCTGGGGCGGGAATGACTAAAGCTGGAGTTAAATCTTATAGGAGAAAAAACCCTGGCAGTAAATTAAAAACTGCTGTTACAGGTAAAGTAAAGCCAGGCAGTAAAGATGCAAAAAGACGTAAGTCATATTGCGCTAGATCTGCTGGACAAATGAAAAAGTTTCCAAAGGCGGCTAAAAATCCAAACAGCCGTTTGCGTCAAGCTCGTAAAAGATGGAAGTGTTAAATGGCAATAAGTCGTAGTACAATGAAAAAACAAGTTACTAAGCCACCTCAAAAAAAAGATGATATGCCTAGAGGTTTAACTTATTTTAGAAAAGGTGGAGCTGCTTCAAAAAAATCTAAAGGTAGTAAAATATGCCCTTCTGGAAAAGCATGGGCTAAAAGAACATTTGACACATATCCAAGCGCTTATGCAAATATGGCAGCCTCTAAATACTGCAAAGACCCTAATTACGCAAAAGGCGCAAAGGGTAAGAAAAAGAAGAAAAGCTAATGGGTGCGCTTAAAGATTGGGTAGATCAAGATTGGGTTCGCGTCGGCACTGACGGAAAGATAAAAGGTAAGTGCGGCACTTCTAAAGATAAAAAGAACCCAGATCGTTGTTTGCCCCGCAGTAAAGCGCAAAGTTTATCTAAAGAAGAACGTGCATCCACCGCTAAAAAGAAAAAACGTGAAGGATTAAAAGGTAAAACTGTGGTTTCCAACACTAAAAAAGCAAAAGTTAGCAATATGAACAATGGCGGTGTTGTTGAAACAAAGTCTAAACGTAAATTTAATGGAAAAACTATACCAAAAACTGCTGTTGCAAGAGGCTGTGGTAAAGTAATGTCTAATCGAAGAAAGCGTACAAAAGGCGCTGTAAGCCAATCATAAGGAGTTTATTATGGCTATGAAGAAAAAAGGAAACAGAACTGGTGGCAAAATTCGTCGTATGTCTAAAGGTGGAGCAGCAGGTGGCAAGAAAGTTCGCCGTATGTCCAAAGGTGGAGCCACTGGCGGTAAAAAAGTAAGTGGCAAAATGACAGTTGCACAACTTAGATCTGCCGCTAAGAAAATGGGTATGAAGGTGGTAAAAGCATAATAAATGGCTTATTTACACAGCAATATACCTTATTTTAAAGCATGGGTTCGTCGTGAATATACTCACAACCATGAAAGTTATCACGGCGAATTTCTCCATGCTATGGTTATTGGTGTAACCACAATACCGAATAGATGTTTAAGTTTTCAGGTTATATTTACTGGAAATGAGGCTGAAGGAGAAGAAGAAGACACAGTACATGGTGGTGCTATGTGGGCGCGTATGCCCATAACTGCGCTTGTTGGTGACATTCCTTTAGAAGAATGGCCTGAGCCAATGGAAACATACGATGCACAGCCTTGGGACTGCGCCTCTCATTATAACTCTGTTTATGTTATGGATAGAACTACTCCTTGTCCCTGGATGGCTAAAATAGATGGTCAAATGTATCCTGCAAAATATTTATTTACTGTAGACTACACTGAATCAGAAATAGCAGATGACCCAGCGCAACATAAACAAAACCATGTACTTCAGCTATTAGATG
>Ga0196887_1000268_pt1 | contig 25878 bp, 19 predicted proteins | sample VirMetDEL_Mar_31_FD_169094 | JGI IMG/M metagenome (GOLD analysis project Ga0196887, IMG submission 169094) | Aqueous microbial communities from the Delaware River and Bay under freshwater to marine salinity gradient to study organic matter... | ecosystem: Environmental > Aquatic > Marine >... | reverse complement strand
TCTAATGTCACATAATCCATATTAGGTGCATAAACCATACCTTTTTCAGCAAGGAAAGACACTTTTGTTCCTCCCGATTCACTTTCTAAACCGTGTAAATATACTATTTTTTTCATAACCTTTATTTAAGCTGTTTCTATTTCATATTCACGCTTCTCATGATCATGTTCACTATATAATCTTAAATTTAAGTAATCACCATTCGAATCACCTATATAAGACATATCTTCTCTAATATCTTTGTCATATGAAAAACAAAAATCATACTCCTCTTTTGTGAGGTATTCTTTTGTATTCATAATCTCTTCAAACCTAAAATATTCCTGTTCTGCAATGTAAAGACTTTCTGGACTCATCATAACCTTAATTGTTTTAAATTAATATTCTTACTTATACGTGAAGATACGAAATCTCTCCCGGGTAGCCAAATTTAATCGCATGTTTCTTTTATTTGTTTTTCACAATCACCCCACAATAAATCTTCATTATATTCATTACCTTCTTCTTCCAATATGGATTTTGTGGTGAAAAATAATTCTCTTATTGCTAAATATTCATCTGATGATGGTAATCCTGAATTTTTAAATGACATAACCTTTATTTTTAAATTAATCGCTCGAACCATTCGAACACGTAAATATACGAAAGATAGCCCGCGTAGCCAAATTAGCTCGCGGGAATCTTTAACAATTTATGCTTTCCTCTTAGATGTTGTCTGGAATGTAGATGTGTAAGGTGTAAGTTTAGGGTTTTCTATATTAAATAGTGCTCTTACATGACTAAAGATTTCTAGATTTTGTTCTTGTGTACGAGGCGACTCATATACTTCCCAATTTTTACCTTTTAAACGTTTTCCAGCTTTATCTTCACCTCTAGATTTAGATTTTAACCATAGAACTCCTACTCTATCTACTTTTTTACCGTAACACTCTTCATAACATTGAGCATATAGTGCTCCTTGTAAATCATATGTTGTCTGTAAGTGGTTAGATGTTTTGAAATCTATGATCCAACGTTCAGTTTTTCCGTTAAATTCCAATTCACATACTAAATCACACGTTCCAGCAACTTGAAGTTTATCCGAGAATAGGTGCACTTCTGCTTCTATTAATACAGGATTGTATGTTTCCCAAAAATCAACGAATCTAAGGAACATTTGCCAAACGTGTGCCGGCATTTTTGGATTACCATCAGGGTATAGAAATGTAACTTCTTTCCCATTTAACCAATCCTCAATCATTTCGTGTACTTGTGTGCCTTCTGCAGCTGCTTTTTTAACAATATGTTCAGATGCATGTCCTACTTTTTTAAGCCAATCTTCAAAATATTTACCTTTTGGGTAAGTACTTAAAACGTGTGTAATAGAAGGATAATATTTACCATTTCGTCTATAATACCTTGAATCGGGCATTGTAACTTGTTGGTAATCATCTGAAATTTCTAATAATCTTTTATAAGATTTTTTTATCATAATGCTAATTTCTGTTCCATTAAATCGTAGTAGGTTAATGGGATAGTTTTTTGTATAAGTTTAGTGAAATTTTCGAAACCCATTTCACTCGGGTCCTTATCTTGCATATCCACAAGATAGACTTCTTTACCTTCTGCCATTAACTTCTCGCAGAATTTTAAAGCTTGTTTGATTGCATCCCTATCTAATGCAATATATATTTTATTTACAGCAGAAATAACTATTTTTTTCATTAAGCTACTCTGTATGTTTTTCCCTAATAGTGGTATTGCGTTTCTTTTTATAGCAATAGCGTCAAATAACCCTTCACATAGAATAATTGGTATATTCCAATTAATTAAATGTTCATTAGGTACTACATCTCTACTCGCTGATGGGTTTCTATACTTAACATAGGGTTCTTTTTCAAATGAACGAGCCGTAAAATAGTTTAACCTACCATCTGCATCATATGTTGGGATTATAATCATATTTTTATATAACCCCGATTTACAATAACCTATGTTGTACTTGAGAATATCGTATTTACTCACGTGTCTATTTTTTAGGTACGCGAGCGCATGTCTAGCCATTATATCGCTGTTATCAACGCTATCTAGGCCAATATATTCATCTGGTAGTACAACGGTAGATACAACTTGTGTTTCTTTAATAGATTTAGAAGTTTTTACTAAACTATTTAATTCTACAAACTTATCTGCAGCGGCTTTAACTTGTTTAAATAAATTATATATTGTAGTACCTCGAGCATCACAAGCCCAACAGTGCCATTGGTTTTTACCTTCACGATTTTCAGTTAAATTAACCTCTAATTTAGGTTTATGGTGATTACATAATGGACAATGATAAGCATAGTTGTTTCGAGCAGTTGCCTTACCCGAACCTAATACTGAATTCACTAATGTAACTAATAACTGGTTTACCATAAATGGTAATATACGACTTTATTTTCGCTCAACCACAAGATCTTCAAATGTTATATCAGCTAAATCTTTAGTGAAGAATTTACCTAAAATATTATCATTAAAAAATTCATCTGGTTTTTCTAATACTTGATACAACATTTGATATTTAATTTCAAAATAGGTAAGTTGTTTTTTTGTTTGTACACATTTTAATATGGTACGTTCAAATTCATCTTTTTTCCCTTCTAAAAGTAATTGTTTAATATCCGATTGTGAGCCATAATATTTAAGCCAATCTGATTCTTTAACTATTAATTTATATGAAGGTCTTCTACCAACTACCCCAGTTAGGGCCGCTAGTTCTTTTTTACCCAATTTTTTCTTTTGGTTGTGAAACAGTACTTTTTTCCCAATATACGATTTACCCGTAGGTTTGTGTGTTGTCATATAGACGAAACCGAATGTGCTTTCTGGGAATTGAGTGATGTCTCCTATCTCATGTTGTTTATAGGTCCAACTCATAATTTTATGTTTTAGTTAATAATAAATATTAAATTATTTAATAATATAATATTCTTTTGGTGTTATGTGGTTATTTTCCCACACATTAAACTTAACTATTTTATTAGATTTTATAGTATTTTTATAAGCGTTTGCATTTTCCTCAATAATATCCATGTATTTTTGAGGGATGTTTTTCATTTTACTTAATTGTAACCATAAAGATTTTGATTCTTCTCTTTGCCCTATATACCAAGATGTAAATGCTTTTTGAAAAATTAACATATAATCACCTGGGTAATCTATATCATATTCTAATGAAGGGGCATTAACATATTGTAAACCTAAACAAGCGTACATATAAGAAGTTTTCCATTCTTCTCTAGAACTATGTATTTTACTTAAATGGTAATAAGCCTCTGGTCTAGTAGGTAAATAAGAGATTGCGGTTTGAAGTTGTTCTCTTTCATAATCTGGGCGTCTTTTTGTATTATGTAATTGCTTCCAAGTTTTTAAAACACAACAATAAGCCATTTCAGGATCATAAGTGTGTAGCAATTCAGCTGCTCTTAAAAAATAAGATAAAGCAGCCGCTCCTTGTCCAATTTTTTCATATTCTTCTCCTAGCTCAGCGTTAATATAAGGATCATGGGGGTTATTAATATACTTATGTAAATATTCTTTTAGTCTATCCATTTATCATATAGTCTTTAGCAAATAAAGAATCTTTATCTGTGTCCGTAATAATATTTTTATTAAATTTACTAAGGTATTTTTTATTAACCCACCAGTCTTCATAAGGACTATTCTTGTCTGGTGAGATATTAGATGCTATTATCGTGTATCCTTTACTTAATAAAAGATCTCTAGATTTTGTTCTCCATTCTTCATTTTCATCTATATAAAAATCATGTTCATATGTAATTACACCAAATTCTAAATCATCAAATGGGATTTTTTCTAAAACTTTAAACGTATTACTTGCAGGGTCTATATCTAATTGTAAATAATCTATATATTTAGGTAAATCATTATCCTTACATAGTTTAACATAGTCAACTTTAATAGCATCTTCAAGTAAACAAATATCATTTGGTCTTTGTTCTTTCCAACTCTTTACTAGTTTTGGTTGGAAGTCAAGTGATATTCCTCTCCATCCTAATTTAGACAAAAGTGCGGTATTGTTACCATAGAATGGATGCCCCGCTCCTATTTCAAGGTAAGTACCATTTGTTTTACCATTTAAACATGATAGAGTAAATAAATCTTGATAACATTGAGAATAATTTTTTTCAATCTTTTTTAACCCAGGAAATTTAAATTTAAAATTTTTATATTCTTCTTTAGTATAGGTTAAGGGTTCATGCCAAGTTACTTTTTTAGGTTTAGGGTTAAGGGGATAATCATCTTCCCACTCCATTTTATCTAATAGGGTAATGGGCATTTTTAAAATATAAGCCGCATTATCTTGATATCCAAAAGATATTATTAAATCATCTCCTTTAACTAGTAAACCACAACAAAATTCGATTTGAGTATCCATAAAGCTAAATGCTTTTGACAGTGAAACTAAATTCCAATCCTTATCCCATATCATAAATCTATGATAATAAAATGCGTCTTTTTTCATACCATGGTGGTGGAAAAAATCTACCTCATGTGTTATACACATTCTATAATCACCAAATTTAACCACAGGTGAACTCCCCCTTATTCCTCTAGGTAATTCAAGTTTGTCATTTTTAGTAATTACTGTCTTACTACTAATTATATCTAATGTTCCTTCTTCTACCTTTTCTGTAGATTTATCTTTTATGTCTATTTTTACAATTTCAAGTGGGTTAGCCCATTTAATAAAATGATAAGGCATATCAAAGATAGGCATCCAATTTTTTTCTAAATAAGTATGGGGGTCTACCTCTATTCTATCTCTGGATTTTTCAATACATTTTTCTTTATCCCATTCTACCTCACATAATTCCATTCGACCCTCACCATCATCCTTAACATCTCTTCTAACACCACAAACATAAAGTTTTTCATCCCATTTAAATACTCTAGCATCTTCTAAACCAATAAAAGTCCATACGGGTTTTATATCCCTTTCTGATGTATCTATTTTTTGATAAGTATCTACCTCTAAAGTATCAGGGTGTATTTTACATAAATAATTACCTGTTCTTAAATTAACATCATCTTCAGGATTTAAGTAAGCTAATACCCCCCATTTACAGTTAAATTTTTGGTTAAATTCACTATGATATAAAGAATAATGGACATGGCGTATATTTGCTATAATGTTTCCTTTATCCTCAAATAAAGCAACATTACACAATCCTGTACCATGTGTTAATTCTGAGGGTAATATTAATGGGGATATTGTTCCACCATTATTTATAACAATTTTTGATAAATTTTTTATCATTCAATAACAATTTTTACTTATTGGTTGTTTATAGAAGAAATTATTTTTTGAGTATCAAATATTTCACTTAAGTCATTATATGGGATACTATGTATTTCTTCTGTTAGAGCAAAAGGATTATAAGCTGCATTATCTAAAATTGGTTCCTTTGTAAATATTTCCGATTTTATATTATCATGTAATTTATACCCGAATATTTCAGGTTTTGTTGTTATCCAACAAACTGTTGATTTAAGATTTAAAGCTGCGGATAAATGTTGAGTAAAAGAATCTATTAATAATCTTTTTTTAGAAATTTGAAGTAAAATAGCTATACTTCTATGGTTATCTAAAGCATGTAATGTATTTGGATAAATTTTTTGGTTTTCTCTCTTTATATGTACTATAGTATAATCCTTTTTAAAATAGTTGATAATATCTAAAACATTAGATTCTGGGATATCTCGTGTCCATGAATAATTATAGGATTGTTCTACTGGTCCCCCATTTGTTTGAATTGCTAAGATAGGTTTTTCAGTTTTGTAGAAAGGGGTGAAATAGTCTATTTCGGGTTTTGTTAAAAATAGTTCTGGTTGTTCATTGTTGTAGGTTAAATCAAAAATTTTACACCATGTTTTAAGTAAGGGTATTGGTGACTCAAGTATAAAATCACTATCTCTATAAGGTTCACTTACAAATACTTTACATTCTTTCCCTTTAATATATTCAAGGTATAAACCTTGTAAGTTATCTACGTTTTTAACTTTATCTACTTGGGGATTGTTTAGAAACACATCAGGGTAGGCCGTTACTACTATTAAAGTAGAATCCTTGTAATGGTTTTTAATAACTTTGACCATGGCCGTAGCCATTATTGATTTCCCTAGGCCACCTTCTATTTGAAATATAATATTCATTTATAACTTTTTAATTTATAACCAATATACAAAAACTAATTAGTAATTCCTACTAATTTATGATTCTTGTTCAAAAACCATTTCCCATGGTAAACCCTCAGAAATAGATGGTTCTGTATCTAGTGCCTCTATTTCGTTTATATCTTCTGTATTTAAGTTTTCATAAAAAGATTTATCTACATTTGAAGTTACCCAACCTTGAACAATTTCTTCTGTAATATTTTCAAAAGGGATAAAACCTTCATCTGATGGACTACCTGTTAGAGTAAGCTCCCCTACTTTTTTTGCTAAATACTCTCCTTTATTAGATAAACATCTCCAATAAATAAGGGTAATAACGTCATTACTATCTAATCTTTCTATATTTGATATTTCCCAATTGTGTATAATCATATTTTTTAATTTTATCTTATTATAAATTTTTCTTTAATAGGTACATATAATACCCCTCCGGTATTTATGTTAGGTAGTAATCTACTTTCCAATAATTCATAAGTTTATTTTATTAATTAAAAGCAAATATATTGATTTGTTACAACTCCTAAAGAGTTAGTTAGAATATAACCAAAATTTACCCTAGAATATCCTATTCCAAAAGCAGTTCCTCCTGAGTTTGTATAAACAGTGTCACCAACTTCTGGCCATGTATTAGAACCATTATGATAAAATGCTACAGTTTGGGATTGATTACAGACTAATTTATTTCCAGCTTGAAAAGCAGATGCTACATAAAAAGTTAAGTTAGAATACCCATAAAAATCACTATAGGCATCGGGTGCAGAAAAACTTGCAGAATCTGCCATTCCACCTAGTGATATATTAGTTGATGCTGTTCCTAATTCTGCTGAAATTTGACTCCCACTTATGGGTCCTGATGATGGTAATGCCATAATTATTTACATTTACATTTACATTGATTAGATTCTAAAACTTCTACTTTAAGAGTTAATGTTTTAACTGCTTCAATTAATAATGGAACAATTTTTTCATAATTAACCGCTTTATATCCGCTTTCTCTTGTTGTAACAGCTTCTGGTAGTATTGCTTCTATTTCTTGGGCTATTACACCTACATCATGTCCTTTATTACCATGAATTGTTTTTATTTCTTCTGGTAATAATTCTTTCCAATCAAATGTGTTACCTGTTACTCCAATTACTTTACATAAAGCATTTTCTATAGGTTTAATATTACATTTTAATCTTCTATCAGAGGTAGCAAACGCTACAACATCATTTGTTGCATCAATTCTACCTGTAGTTGTATTTAATGTAGTAGTACCACCAACTTGTAAATGGCATGATACTGTTAAATTAGTAGCATATGCTGTATTACTTGTTGTTGTGGTTAAGTTATATCCATTTAAAATTGAACTATAAGTGTGGCATACCTTCTGGGAACAACCTCCTAAAATAGCACCACAACCTCCAGTTGAATATACGACATTACAATAACCACCAAGAACAGAGGCTTTTGCAGCATCTACACCGTTACTTGCACCCCCTCCTATAAAGGCACAACTAGCGTTGGAAATAGTATTATTATAACCCCCTCCTATGAATGATGCATACCCCGCTGCATCATTAGAGTAACCACCACCTACAAAAGCATACGAGTTTCGAGCGCAATTATATCCCCCACCTACAACCGTGGTACATAAGGATATAGCCATATTTCCGGTACCACCACCTATAAAGGACTTGGTAGCTGTTATACAGTTATTATAACCCGAAACAATTCCACTACAACCACCAACTACTTTGTTGGTAGATCCTGCTCCAATAAAGTTATTCCCAGCACCTGTTATTGTATCATCAATTAAGTTTGAAGTCCCTGCAACTATGGCATTTGCTGAGTTTGCAGATGTTTGGATAGAATTACTTACACCAGCCCCAATAAAACTTTTGTTCCCTGATCCTGATATATTATTCCCTGAACCAGCTCCTATAAAACTACAAGACTGAGAACCTGTATTTTGTGCACCACCTGCTAATGATGTATTATTTCCTAATGGTTCTTTATGACTGTTTCCAAATTGTAAATTACCACCTTGTACTGTACTTAAACCTAAATCTTCACCATTTACAAACACGTGTCTACCCCCATATGAACCATACACATTAGATTCAGCAGTAGAAAAGTTATTAGCTTCATCACAAATAATCCAGGAAAAAGGATCAGTTGAATTAGATAAAACCAACTTATCATCCGCTGCAATCGAAGCACCACCATTTACATAAAGGTTCGAACCATCAAATGTTAAGTTTGCTTCTCCATTAACTCCTGTACCACCTGTAGCTGTTAATAATCTATTGTTAGTATTACCTGTGATTGATAATGCACCTGTTGAACCTTGTGCACCTTTTTGGCCTGTAGTTCCTTGTGAACCTGTACCACCTTTTTCACCTTTTTGACCAGTTGAACCTTGTGAACCTGTACCACCTTTTTGTCCAGTTGCTCCTTGTGAACCTGTGCCACCTTTTTCACCAGTTGCTCCTTTTTGTCCTGTTGTACCTTGTGTTCCTGTTCCTGTTGTACCTTGTGCTCCTTTAGTTCCTACTCCTACTTCACCTTTTTGTCCTTTTGCTCCAGTTGAACCTTGTAAACCAGTAAAACCTTGAACACCTTTTTGTCCAGTTGCTCCTTGTGAACCTGTGCCACCTTTTTCACCAGTTGTACCTTGTGAACCAGTGCCACCTTTTTGGCCTGTAGTTCCTTGTGTACCAGTTGTACCTTGTGTACCAGTTGTACCTTGTGAACCAGTTGCTCCTTTTTGTCCTGTTGAACCTTGTGAACCTGTACCACCTTTTTCACCTTTTTGACCAGTTGAACCTTGTGAACCTGTACCACCTTTTTGGCCAATTGTTCCTTGTGCACCTGTACCACCTTTTTCACCTTTTTGGCCAGTTGTTCCTTGTGAACCAGTACCACCTTTTTGTCCAGTAGTACCTTGAGTACCAGTAGTACCTTGAGTACCTGTTGTACCTTGTGAACCAGTACTACCTTTTTGACCTGTAAATCCTTGTGAACCAGTTGTTCCTTTTTGACCAAATTCTCCTTTTTCACCAGTTGTACCTTGTGAACCAGTACCACCTTTTTGTCCAGTCGTACCTTGTGTACCAGTTGTACCTTGTGAACCAGTTGCTCCTTTTTGGCCTGTAGTTCCCTGTGTACCAGTTGTACCTTGAGTACCAGTTGTTCCTTGTGAACCGGTACCACCTTTTTCACCTTTTTGGCCTGTTGTTCCTTGAGTACCAGTTGCTCCTTGTGAACCAGTACCCCCTTTTTGGCCTGTTGTTCCCTGAGCACCTATTTCTCCTTTTTGTCCTTTTTGACCAGTTGTTCCTTGTGCACCTATTTCTCCTTTTTGTCCTTTTTGACCAGTTGAACCTTGCGTACCCGTTGTACCTTGGGTACCTGTTGTTCCCTGAGCACCTATTTCTCCTTTTTGTCCTTTTTGACCAGTTGTTCCTTGAGAACCCGTTTCACCTTTTTGTCCTTTTTGTCCTCTATCACCTGTAGCAACAAATGATATAATTACATCCTCATTATTTGTAAATGGGGATGTTGCTGATGATGCTTGATCATTAATGTTTATTGTCCACCAACCTGTGTTGAATGTTAAGTTAGCAATACTAAATAATATATATTGTGTTGCGTCTGTTCTATTTGATAATCTAACGTGACCTTTAACAGCTGATGTAACAGCATCCATAGTTTGAAGAAATTCATCTATGTTTGAACCATTGTCGTCTGTTGAGTCAATATACATCAAAGTAGATGCATTTTGAGTTGTTGAATTTAATCTTACTTCCCCTGTTCCTGGATCTGCAGCACCCGTACTTGAATCAAATGTATAATCGAAAGTAGCACCTCCAAATGAACCATCTGTTCCTTGAGCACCTAAATCACCTTTTTGTCCGGTTGTACCTTGGTTACCTGTTTGTCCTTTTTGTCCAGTTGTTCCTTGTGTACCAGTTGTTCCCTGTGTACCATTAGTACCTTGAGAACCTATTTCACCTTTTTGTCCTTTTTGTCCAGTCGTACCTTGTGTACCAGTTGTACCTTGAGAACCTATTTCACCTTTTTGTCCTTTTTGACCAAACGTACCTTTTTCACCAGTTGTACCTTGTGAACCAGTTGTTCCTTTTTGTCCTGTTGTACCTTGTGTTCCTGTAGTTCCTTGGTTACCTGTACCACCTTTTTCTCCGTCGGTTCCTTGTGAACCAGTTGTACCTTGTGAACCAGTTGTTCCTTTTTGTCCAAATTCTCCTTTTTCACCTGTCTGGCCTGTTGTACCTTGAGTACCTGTTGTACCTTGTGAACCAGTTGTTCCTTTTTGGCCTGTTGTTCCTTGTGAACCAGTTGTTCCTTTTTGACCAAATTCTCCTTTTTCACCAGTTGTACCTTGTGAACCAGTACCACCTTTTTGTCCAGTCGTACCTTGTGTACCAGTTGTTCCTTGTGTACCAGTTGTTCCCTGTGTACCATTAGTACCTTGAGAACCTATTTCACCTTTTTGTCCTTTTTGACCAAATTCTCCTTTTTCACCAATTGTACCTTGTGAACCAGTATCACCTTTTTGTCCAGTAGTACCTTGGGTACCTAATTGACCTTTATCTCCGGTTGTACCTTGTGTTCCGTCTTCACCTTTTTGTCCAGTTGTACCTTGTGAACCAGTTGTTCCTTTTTGACCAAACTCACCTTTTTCTCCGTTGGTTCCTTGTGAACCAGTTGTACCTTGTGAACCAGTTGTTCCTTTTTGTCCAAATTCTCCTTTTTCACCCGTTTGACCAGTTGTGCCTTGAGTACCATTCTCTCCTTTTTGTCCAGTTGTACCTTGTGCACCATCTGTTCCTTGTGAACCAGTTGTTCCTTTTTGACCAAATTCTCCTTTTTCACCAGTTGTACCTTGTGAACCAGTACCACCTTTTTGACCTGTTATACCTTGAGTACCAGTTGTTCCTTGAGTACCAGTTGTCCCCTGTGTTCCTTGATCTCCTTTATCTCCTTTTTGTCCAGTATCACCTTTTTGACCATCAATACCAGTTTCACCTTTTTCTCCGTCAGTTCCTTGTGTACCTGTGCCACCTTTTTGACCAGTTGTTCCTTGTGAACCTGTAGTACCCTTTTGTCCTTTTTGACCAGTAGTACCTTGTAGAGATAAGTTTGAACGTTGTTTGATGTTTCCTGAACCATCTAATACTAAGATGTCTGTTTCAGTTGTACCTGTAGGGGTACTATTAAGTTGTAGTGTATTTAGTGTAGCGTCTGATCCGCTAACTATCAGTTTTTTCCAATTTGGCATATGTCTCTTTATTATGGTTGGTACTTATTTAGTCCACTTCCGTTAAGGCCTATAATATAGTTATACATATGAACATAATAAAGAATAATCGAAGAGCCTATTGAAACTAGGAGTTTTTTTTAGTTTGAATATTGATAAACATCACTATAAAAATCGTTTGTTATATCATAAATCCTAAACCATTTTGGGTCAGTATTCCAAGGTACACTTACTTCGTCTGTACGAGTATATGTTGTACCCGAGAAAGTGAGAGTACTAAGGCCAACCCAACTACTACCTTCGTTAGGACTAAACTGTATACTGTATTGTAGGGGGTTAGATCCTGAATTGTTATCAACAGTAACGTCTACTTGTAGCATTGAAAAAATAGAAACAAACTCAATATTAGAAATACGGGTTGTTGGTGAGTTTATAAGTTGTGTTGGTGGTATACAAACATCTGACCAATCTATAGTATTTTGCTTTAATCTTGCGGATCCTCCTATACCATACATATAGTTTTTATTAACAACTTTGAGGAATGTTATTTCACCATTCGCACCAATATTCTTTTTACCCACTAGATTATTACCTGTACCATTTGTAAAATGATATTGATATACAGGGCGAGTATCTGACGCATCTAAATTTTTAACAAAGAAGTCATCTGCGTTATTACTAACTGGGTCTATATATCCTATATCCGTTCCGTAAAAATAAATAGAGGAAGCACTTCCTGTATTTGAAAGGTAAGTTACTGAAGATCCTGATAATTCAACTATAGAACTTAGATCCCATGCTGTGTTCATCTCATATTGTTTAACATACATAGGACCGGGTAATTGAGCGCCTACTGAGTTTTGTTGGTGACCCATGATTAAATTTAACCCATCTTGTGTAAAAGAAACATTTGATGATTCAGAATATACTGTGTTAATAGATGCACTTGAGTATGTTAAATATGGTAAAAAATCCGCTCTTTGGGCTACAGTAGAATTAACAGAAGTAATATCCCAAGCTGTAGATAAATCCCATCTACACAAAGCCCCCTTACCGGAAAGGGTTCTATATAATTTAGTACCATCATCACTAAAATGTAACCCCAACCCACTAATACTAGATCCTTGATCAGAAGAGTTAAACGAAGTAGAACCAGAATTTACAAAGCTAATGGTAGACATATTATGGGGTGTAGACATAGAGAACTGTATCACCTCCTGAGATAGATCATTCGTAGTATTCCATCCCTGAGAGATGTAGAGTCTTGTTCCTCCTTCATCCACATAAACTCCCCCTCTTGCAAATGATTCAGAATTAGGAAATGATAATTGATAAGATGACATATTACTACTTATTCCTTCGTACCATTCTTCACAAGTTGGGGAAGGAGGTATAGCTGCCCCACTATTTTTACCCATTATTCTAAAAAAGTTAATATTACTCATTTATTTTCTTTTTAATTGATCTATTTGAATTTGTTGTTCTTTAATAGCTTCAATTAATAATGGAATAATTTTTTCATAATTAACCGCTTTATACCCACTTTCTCTTGTTGTAACAGCATCAGGTAATACTTTTTCAATTTCTTGAGCTATTACCCCTATATCGTGTCCTTTATTACCATGTATGTTTTTTATACTTTCTTCGTCTAATTCTTTCCAGTCAAAGTTCACACCATTAATTCTTTCTACTTTATCTATAGCATGCTCAATAGGCTTAATGTTTTCTTTTAATCTTCTATCAGAAGTAGCATATGCTACAACATCATTTGTTGCATCAATTCTACCTGTAGTGGTATTCATTGTAGTAGTACCACCAACTTGTAAATGTTGAGTTACAGTTATATTATTAGCATATGCTGTATTTACTGCTGTTGTAGTAATACTAGAACCTCCTAAAATTACACTTTGAGCATGATTTATACGTCCAGTATTACCCCCTAATATAGCACTACAGCCACCAGAAGTACCAATACAGTTACAATACCCACCTAATATTTGGGCATGATTACTACCTGATATTATATTACATCTTCCCCCTAATATTGAACTATATTGGGAAGATCCTGAGATTGCAGATGAAGATCCTCCTAATATTATACCACAACTTACTTGTGGTGTTATTAGATGATTGGCTCCTCCTACTATTGAATTACGAGTCCCATTTAAAGTTTGATTTGACCCTATAATAAGGCTATCGGATTGTATTCGTCCTAAAGCACTACCATCTCCTTCTATAAAGACGTGTTTAGATTGAGCAGAAGCATATATTGTTTCATCAGAACCATATCCATACGCGTCTGCACTATCAGATAATATAAAGCTGAATTGGTCACCATCAGCATCTGTTACTAGTTTATTTCCTACATATACACCTATATGTCTGGTACTATTAATTAAATCTGAACCATTATATGTTAAACCAGCTTCACCTATTACACTCGTCCCACCAGTAGCTGTTAATACTCTATTATTAACATTACCCGTAATTGATAATGCACCTGTTGCACCTGTTGCACCTTTTTCACCTACAGCTCCGTTTGGAATAGAGAAGAATAATGTAGTTCCATCATAATAAAAACCTATTACATCAGTACCACCACTAACTGTAGTTGTAGTATATGAACCTCCACCTATTGTAACTGAACCTGCTGGTAGGGTTAAATTGTAAGTTGTACCACTTCCTTGTTTAACTAATATAACTCCTGTATCACCAGTAACTGCATTGGTAATAGATAATGTTCTATTTCCTGCTAATGTTACTTTAGCATTTGAACCTTTACTTTGATTCCAAACAAGAGGAGAAGCATCTACTATTGTCTGTTGGTCAATCGTTATTTTACCATCAGTTAGTCTTAAATCCTTTTGCATTTGGAAATCTTGACTAGCAGTTGTTCTTGTGTTAATTAGGAATGGGTAGTCATTTGTAGTTGCACTAATTGTTGTTCCTAAACCATCTACTTTTATTGCATAATTATTTGATCCTGATTGTGCTCCAGCGGCTATACCGACTGTAGAACCACCATAAATTGCTATACCATTATCATCGGCATCTGCTACATCACTTGTAAATACTATATCTCCAAGCCACCCTTCTATAGATTGACCTTTAATAGTCATATTACCACCTTTAAGACCTACTTCGCTAATTGCCGAATTATAAGTAAATTTAGCTGAACCAGATATTGCTGTTCCACCTGTCATTGTGACAATGTTATTATCAACATTACCTTCTAAATCTGCAGCACCTTTTTCACCAATTTCACCTTTTTGTCCTTTTTGACCAAATTCTCCTTTTTCACCAATTTGTCCTTTTTCTCCAAATTGTCCTTTTTCTCCTAATTCACCTTTATCACCTTCTTGTCCTTTATCTCCTGTTTGACCTTTTTCACCATCAATTCCTTGTGATCCTTTATTATCCCCTTTAATACCTTGGGCACCTTGTGCACCAAATGTACCTTTCTCACCTGTTGTACCTTGTGACCCTTTATTATCACCTTTAATACCTTGGGCACCTTGTGCACCAAATGTACCTTTCTCACCAGTTTCACCTTGTGTACCAAATGTACCTTTCTCTCCAGTTGTACCTTGGGCTCCTTTATCACCTTTATCACCTATTTGACCTTTTTCACCAGTTTCACCTTGTGTGCCTAATTGGCCTTTTTCTCCAAATTCTCCTTTTTCACCAGTTTCACCTTGTGTACCAAATGTACCTTTCTCTCCAGTTGTACCTTGTGTACCAGTTTCACCTTGAGTACCGAACTCACCTTTTTCACCAGTTTCACCTTGTGTCCCCGTTTCACCTTGTGTACCAAATTCTCCTTTTTCACCAGTTTCACCTTGTGTACCGGTTTCACCTTGAGTACCGAACTCACCTTTTTCACCGGTTTCACCTTGTGTCCCCGTTTCACCTTGTGTACCAAATTCTCCTTTTTCACCAGTTTCACCTTGTGTACCGGTTTCACCTTTATCTCCTATTTGACCTTTTTCGCCAGTTGTTCCTTGTGTTCCAGTTTCACCTTGGGTACCGAATTGACCTTTCTCACCAGTTGTACCTTGTGTACCAGTTTCACCTTGTGTACCAAATGTACCTTTCTCACCAGTCTCACCTTGTGTTCCTGTTTCACCTTGTGTTCCTGTTTCACCCTGTGTACCAAATGTACCTTTCTCACCAGTCTCACCTTGAGTACCTAATTGTCCTTTTTCACCAGTTTCACCTTGAGTACCAAATTCACCCTTTTCACCGGTTTCACCTTGTGTACCAAATGTACCTTTATCTCCTATTTGTCCTTTTTCACCAGTTGTTCCTTGTGTCCCAGTTTCACCTTGAGTACCAAATTCTCCTTTTTCACCGTCTGTTCCTTGAGTACCAGTTTCACCTTGTGTACCAAATTGTCCTTTTTCACCAGTTTCACCTTGTGTACCAGTTTCACCTTGGGTACCGAATTGACCTTTCTCACCAGTTGTACCTTGTGTACCAGTTTCACCTTGTGTACCAAATGTACCTTTATCACCTATTTGGCCTTTTTCTCCATCTGTTCCTTGTGTTCCTGTTTGGCCTTTATCACCTTTTTCACCAGTTTCACCCTGAGTACCAAATTCACCCTTTTCACCGTCTGTTCCTTGGGTACCAGTTTCTCCCTGAGTACCTGTTTCACCTTTATCTCCTCTATCACCTACTGTAGTAAATGACACAACAACATCTTCGTTGTTTGTAAATGGGTTTATATCTGAAGCTGCTTGGGATCCTATATGTAGTTCCCACCAACCTGTTTTATCTATTAATGTGCTTATACTAAACAAGGCAAAATCATTTGCATCTGCTTTATTAGCAATTCGCATGTGACCTTTAACTGCAGATGTTACTGAACCTATTGAGGTTAAGAATGAATCTATTGAATTACCTTCATCGTCTGTAGAATCTATAGAGGATGAGAATGAAGATGCTTGACTTCCATTTCCATTATCTAATGCTATTTTACCAGTACCATGATCTACCATAGTGGTAGACGATGTAAAAGTATAATCGAATGAAGCACCACCAAATGTACCTTCAGTACCTTGAGCACCTAAATCACCCTTTTCTCCTAATTCACCTTTATCACCCGTTTCACCTTGCGTACCTAATTGGCCTTTTTCCCCAAATTCTCCTTTTTCACCATTAGTACCTTGTGTACCTGTTTGACCTTGAGTACCGAATTCACCTTTATCACCTATTTGACCTTTTTCACCAGCTTCACCTTGAGTACCAAATTCACCTTTTTCTCCGTCAGTTCCTTGTGTTCCAATTTGACCTTTTTCACCGAATTGACCTTTCTCACCATTAGTACCTTGTGTACCGGTTTCACCTTGAGTTCCATCTGTACCTTGCGTACCTAATTGGCCTTTTTCACCCGTTGTACCTTGTGTTCCTGTTTGGCCTTGAGTACCGAATTCACCTTTATCACCTATTTGGCCTTTCTCTCCATCTGTTCCTTGAGCACCAGTTTCACCTTGTGTTCCAAATTCACCTTTCTCACCATCCGTTCCTTGTGTTCCAGTTTGTCCTTGTGTACCAAATGTACCTTTATCTCCTATTTGACCTTTTTCACCGTCTGTTCCTTGAGTACCAATAGTACCCTTTTCTCCAAACTCACCTTTCTCACCTAATTGACCTTTATCACCATCCGTTCCTTGTGTTCCAGTTTGTCCCTGTGTTCCAAACTCTCCTTTTTCACCTATTGCTCCCTGGGTACCAATATCCCCTTTATCTCCTATTTGGCCTTTATCACCATCTGTTCCTTGAGTACCAGTTTCACCTTGTGTTCCAAATTCACCTTTCTCACCTATTTGGCCTTTGTCACCATCTGTTCCTTGTGTCCCAGTTTCACCTTGAGTACCGAATTCACCTTTTTCACCGAATTCACCTTTTTCACCATCCGTTCCTTGTGTTCCAGTTTGTCCCTGTGTTCCAAACTCTCCTTTTTCACCTATTGTGCCTTTCTCTCCATCTGTTCCTTGTGTCCCAGTTTCACCTTGAGTACCAGTTTCACCTTGCGTACCTAATTCACCTTTTTCTCCATCTGTTCCTTGGGCACCTAATTGACCTTTCTCACCGAATTCACCTTTATCTCCTATTTGGCCTTTTTCTCCATCTGTTCCTTGTGTACCTGTTTGTCCTTGGGTACCAAATTCTCCCTTATCACCAAATTCTCCTTTTTCACCAAATTCTCCTTTTTCACCAGTTGCACCAAATTCTCCTTTTTCGCCAGTTTCACCAAATGTACCTTTTTCGCCAGTTTCACCTTGTGTTCCAAACTCACCTTTATCTCCTATTTGACCTTTTTCACCATCTGTTCCTTGTGTTCCTGTTTGGCCTTGTGTTCCAAATTCTCCCTTGTCACCAAATTCACCTTTTTCACCAGTTGCACCCGTTTCACCTTGCGTACCTAATTGACCTTTTTCGCCAATTGTACCTTGAGTACCAAATTCACCTTTATCTCCTAATTGGCCTTTATCACCAATAGTTCCTTGAACTCCTTCTCTACCTTGTGCTCCATCTGTTCCTTGAGCACCTAAATCACCTTTTTCACCAGTTTCACCTTGTGTTCCTGTTTCACCTTGAGTACCATTTGTACCTTGTGTTCCTGTTTCACCTTGGGTACCAGTTTCACCTTTATTACCTATTTGGCCTTTTTCACCAGTTAATCCTGTTTCTCCTTTTTCACCTACATCACCTGTTACTAGAAAAGATACAATAATATCTTCTGTATTTGTAAATGGAGAGTTTGTTGAAGATGCTTGATTTGTTATGTCAATTACCCACCATTGATCCGTGTCTTGAACGGTTAATTCCGTTATTTGAAACAATAAAAATTGGGTTGCGTCGGTTCTGTTAGATATACGAACGTGTCCTTTTATAGTTGAAGCTACAGCCTTAATTGATGATAGAAATGAATTAATGCTTGTACCATTATCGTCGGTAGCATCAATATACATTTCATCTGATGTATTTTGTGTTGATGAATTTAATTCAACTATACCTTGGCCTGGATCGTTTCCTCCTGCTGTATCTGTAGAAAATGTATAATCGAAAGTAGCACCTCCAAATGAACCATCTGTTCCTTGAGCACCTAAATCACCTTTCTCACCTGTTTCACCTTGAGTACCAAGTTCTCCTTTTTCACCAGTTTCACCTTGTGTACCAAATTCTCCTTTTTCACCAGTTTCACCTTGTCCACCTACGGGACCTTGACCACCAGTTGTACCTTGGGTACCTTTATCACCAAATTCTCCTTTTTCGCCATTAGTACCTTGTGTACCTGTTTGGCCTTTTTCACCTTTATCACCTAATTGACCTTTGTCACCGTCGGTTCCTTGTGTCCCAGTTTGTCCTTGTGTACCAAATGTACCTTTTTCACCAGTTTCACCTTGTGTTCCAGTTTCTCCCTTATCTCCTTCTGTACCCTTATCTCCTTGTGGGCCTGAATCTGCATCTACCCATTGTGAGCCGGATACAGTAGAACTTAGGACTTGCCCTAAAGTACCTGTAGTTTCATTAGTATCATATATAGATTGTGATAAGTGGGTTGATCCACTAATAAGAACATCATTATCTGATGTTAAAGAATTTAAAATTGCATCTGATCCACTAAGGATGATTTCCTTCCACTGCGCCATAAGTTATAATATATGATTATAAATATTAAAATTTTATTCTAATACAGGGGGGGCGATATCATCTGATTTTTCTAACTCGTGTGATTCTATTTCTTTAATTTGAGTTTGAATCTTTATTTGTAGAGTACCCATAAAAAAAGCATCTATCCCTGTAATTTGTACGAAGTTTAATCCTGTTCTTAGTGCTTTTATTTCTCTAAGGGTTAAACCTTCTAATGTATATAACTCTTCCATAATAACCTCTTTTTAGTTTTTTTTATTTTTTCTTGCAAAGTTTTGTAAATCCATTTGGGCTTGTTCTTGGCTTATTATAATTTGCTTTTGGTACATTGTATCTAGTTTTTGAGTCAATGTAACTATCCGTTGCATATCTTTACCTCTAAATTCAGATTCACCTATAAAGGTAAGTAAGAAATGTAATTCTTCTATAGATAAGGATGGTAGATCCCTTTTGAGATCTACCATTCCTGTTTCTATATATCCTACTTTAAAACTCATTTTTTACCTAAGTAATTATGAGTATATGTAGATATCTTCATTAGCTGCTACGAAAAGGTTACCCTTTTTAGTATATTTAGCTATTACTGCAGTTGGATCACTAGCTGCTCCTTCAATTACAGATGCCATAAATGCATCTGGTACCATTGCGCTTTGTGCTGCATCGAATGAACCTGTAACTCCCCAACGTGAAACTGCTGAGTCCCATCCAAATGCCTCTGCATCTAAAGAACCACTTTGTTGAACCGCGATACCACCGTCTCCAGGGGCATTTGATCCAGAAGCCATTCTAATCCATCTATCAGCTACATCTAAGTTTTCAGTACTTTGGAAACTTGCAGTACCTAATACTGTTAAGTTATTATTTACTGTTAAGTTATTTTGAACTGCTACATTGTTAGATAGCGATACATCTCCTGATGAAACTGTAAAGTTACTATCTGAGAATGAAGCAATACCTTTGTTAGCTGAACTTGCATCTTCTCCGCTAACAGTAATACCTTGACCTGAAGCTACGGTATTGATACCTTCCCCAGCTAAAATACTTAATGTTTGTGTTTTTAATGCTACTGTTCCAGTTCCAGATTCCCCTGCAGTACTTAATGTTGAAGCGATTCCAGTTATTTCTGAACCATCTCCTTTAAATGAACCGGTAATAGAAGTTGCTTCTAAACTAGTTAAACCTACAATTGAAGCTGCGGTTGCACCTAAAGCTACTGATGTAGTACCTAATGTTACATCATCATTTACTAATTTAGCATTAGTAATTGATCCTGCTAACATTGCATTAGTAATACCTGCTGCTTTAACATTTAAAGTATCGGTAGTGATTTCAATAGATGAATCATCTACGTTTACTGATAATGCTGTTCCAGCACCACCTGCTAAACCTGCTCCTGCTACTGAAGTTGCGATTTGAGTTGCTGTAATTCCAGCATCTGCTACTTTAATACCATTTGCACTTACATCTAATGTAGTACCTGAGGCTGAAACTGCAAATGTTGCTGTTGCTGCTCCATCGTAAGGACCACCTGATAAACCATTACCTGATACTAGGTCTGGTAAATCTGTTGTTCCTGAAAATGAACCACTAAATGTACCTGTTGCTGTAACATCTGTAAGTGTTAAACCGTCAAGTGTAGTTGCAGTTGTACCTAAATCTACTTCTGTAGTACCTAATGTTACACTATCGTTTGTTAGTGCACTGTTTGGGATTCCAGATAAGTTAGCTTCAACTACTTTAATACCACTTGCACCTACTGCAATAGTTGTATCTTCAGCTTGAACTACAAGCTCATTACCTGAAGTTGAAAGACCATTACCATCTAATGCGGTTACATCTACATCTACTGTTACTCCACTAACAGCACCATCATAACTAAATGTTTGTATTCCTACTCCATTGGTTAAAGCGTTAGTATTTGAGGCTACTACCCCTGTTAATCCACTACCATCTCCTTTAAATGAACCAGTAAAAGAACCTGTAAGTTCTGCTCCTGCTTGTCCATCTACTAGATAGTTAGCATCGTTTTGTAATGCCGATATCGCGGATCCCGATACGACTACTTTTTTCCATGTTGCCATTGATTTTTTTGTTTTTTATTATTTGTTAAATTTTGAGATTGTTCTCATTTATAAATATGAAACCTATTTTTTAAATTAATGTTTTTTATTCAATTCCTATATAAGCAGATGCTGAAGTAAAGTATAAACCACCTAATATAGCAGTAGGTGTGTAAGCATTATCTTGAGCAAAAAATTGTATTGTTCCTTCACCGTTTACGTTAAACACTCTTGGATCGTTTGCTGCAGATCCTGATTTTATAAAGAAATTATTAGCTTCATTCCCTACTGGAATTGTAAATTCTGAACTACCTGTTACTGCTAATGAACCTGTAATTTCTGCTGAACCGGAAAATGGGAAACCTGCTCCTGATGATCCTGATGTTAATACTGCGATTGTAGATCCTACTACATTATTATATGCCGCTAATCCTAATCCTTGTCCACCACCAGCTAAATCATTTGCACCAGCTATAGACATAAAACTTCCTGATAATTGTGAAAGCATTAAGAATGATTGGTTATATGTTAAAGAATATCCTGTAGGTTCTTCAAATGCTGGTATAGTTGCACTTGCGGATGCATAAAAACTAATTGTATTAGCATTATCTCTAGTTAATACTCTAGTTATCTCATATTGAGCATATCTTCCTGTTAGCCCTGTTCCTGCACTTGAAGTTGCTTCAAGTTGTCCAATAATACCCCATTTTAAATCTCCTGCTACATATTCTGCATCTTCACTACCTGTTATTGATCTAAAATCTTGAGGTGGGTTAATATTACTACCTCCTGGTTTAGAAAATGAAGATGTAGCTACATAAATCCATCCTGCTGGAGGGGTAATAAATGTAAATTGATCTACACCAGAAGCTTCTGATGTTGATTCTAAAGTTATAACTTTTGTACCTGGATTATATGATGTTATTCTTGTAGGGTCTGTATATTCACCTGAAGATCTTAACATCATTCCAGGTTCTATTGAACCTGATCCTAAAAATCCTACCTTATCTCCAACTACTGTTGCTTGATCAGACCCTGCTGTATAAGTTACACCAACTCTAATAAATGAATTTTTTAAGTTAGAACTTGTTGTATATATTTTAGCACTTGATACATTTATCGAAGCAAATTCTAATGTAGGCTTAGCCATATTTTTATTTTTTTTTTATTTACTATAATTTAACACTCAATATTATTGGTGTACCGTTGTCAATTCCTGTTACAAGTATACTATTTATGTTAGTACCTAAATTATACTGGAATGCAGGTGTTAAACCTCCTGATGTTCCTGTTCCAGATACACCTATTGCTGACCCTACTACTGGTATAATTTGTTGTTTATCACTAAACCCATTTCCATTATTTAAACTACTAGGTACAGTTAATGTTAATCCTGATACTTGTTCATCTGCATATAATTGAATTGTATTAACTCTGATATTACCTACTGATGGGGCTGCTAATAATATTGCTGTAACATCACCACTTGAGTTTGTAACTGTTGCTTTAGGAGCTGGTATATAAGCACCTTCTGTACCTATTGTACCTCCAGAAGCTGCTACTGTTACATCAAAAGCATTTGTTGTAACATTTGAAATAGCTAGGTAGGAATAATCCTCACTCATATTTCTAATTACAATATAATCACCACTTGATAAACCATGTGCTGGGGATGTTATTGATAAGGTTGTAGTTAATCTACTCCAAGATAACCCTGAATATACATTACCTGTTGATGTTAGATGTAATTCATAATTAGATCCATCTTGAGCTGCTTGGAATGATATTTCATTATTGTAGCTAGTTCCACCACCTGAACCATCAGCACCTTTTTCACCTGTTCCAGTTATACCTTGTACTCCTTTATCTCCAATTTCACCTTTTTCACCAGTTTCACCTTGTAAACCAGTTTCGCCTTTTTCACCGATTTCTCCTTTATCTCCAGTTTGTCCAAACTCACCTTTTTCACCTATGGCACCTTCTTCACCTTTATCTCCTTGTGTTCCTGCTCCTATTTCACCTTGTGATCCTTTATCTCCAATTTCACCTTTTTCACCAGTTTCACCTTGTGTTCCAGTTTCACCTTTTTCTCCTAATTCACCTTTTTCACCAGCTCCAGTTTGTCCTTTTTCACCATCGGTTCCTTGTGTACCTGTTTCACCTTGTGTTCCAAATTCACCTTTTTCGCCATTTGTTCCTTGTGTTCCAGTTTCACCTTTTTCTCCACCTACACCTTGTTGGCCTTTTTCTCCTTTATCACCTGTACTTCCTGTACCTGTTTCACCTTGGGCTCCTTTATCACCTACTCCAGATTCACCTTTTTCACCAGAACCATCTGATCCTTGTATTCCAGTTTCACCTTTCTCACCAAATGTACCAGTTGAACCTTGAGCACCTTGAGCACCTTTATCACCTATTTGGCCTTTTTCACCATCTGATCCTTGTGTTCCAGTTTCACCTTTATCACCATTATTACCTTGTGTTCCAGTTTCACCTTTATCACCTATTTCACCTTTTTCGCCAAGACTACCTAAAGCACCTTGAACACCTTTTTCACCATTTTGTCCTGTTGCACCTTTTTCACCTTTATCACCAAACCCAGTTGTTCCTTGAGAACCCGTTTCACCTTTATCTCCTGATAATCCACTACTACTTCCTGAGTATAGCAAACCATTTGGATCAATTAATACAATACCATATGCTGTATCGGTTTTATTTTCTTCTACTTGTTTGAATGTTACAGATCCTGTTGTAAACAGAGAACCTGTAAGTGTTAAGGATCCTGATAGTTTTATATCATAAGCTTCAGCTCCTGTAAAGGCATCTATGGATTGTGAGACCTGTAATGCTTCAATTGTTTGTCCGGTTTGTATCCCGTTATTGGATAAAGTATTTGCCATTGGTATTAAGGTTTAATATTTTGTTATAAATATATAAAGTTTTATTGTCTATCAATATTTACTAAAATTGTTGTGTCAGTAGTTCTAGAGGTTGGAAGCGGTTGTGCTAATTTGCCAATAGCTACTAAATCATTATTATTATTATATAATCCTACAGTGGTAACATATGGGGAAAAATATGACCCTGTTACATAAGGATATACGGACCCATCATTACTTGATCCGGTTATTGTTGTAGGATTTAATGTATAATTAAATTCACTTTCTCCTAACGTACATTTGTATTGCGTCTCATAAATAGAAAAAGAGGATGAAAATGACATAGTTATATTAACAGTATTTACAAAATTTTCAACATCGTTATTTCCCACAGTTCTTCCACCATAAAACCCAGCACCATATTCTGAATCTCCATATTCAGAAAAGTTTCCTGTTCCAGTTTTTCTATCACCTCCAGTAAATATTACCATACCATGTTCGTATATGACGTTACCTACTACTATTGTTTTATAACTGGTTGGGACATTCATTTGGAGTCTACCCTCACCATCATCAAAATAACTTCCACTATCAGTAGTAATTTTTAATGAATTTGGTTGAATATAATCACCGAACATTGCTTTGGGTACAGAAAGTACTCCAATAAATGGTTCATATACTACTAAACCATAATTACTTTCACCATATTTAGATTCACCATAGTTACCCCCATCGTTAGTATATGTAGAGTAAGAACTAGTAGGCCAATATTTTTCTGGTGATAAATCTGTTTGTTCGTAATTATTAAAGGCATTTGATGCTATTCTACCTGTAGTAGTACCATCAATGTTTATAGATTGTGTGTTAGCTATTTGTACTTCTCCATTACTACTAGAGATGTAATTAGCATAATATAATTGTTGTACCGAATAGTATACACTAGATTCGGTTATTTCTGTTACATATCCTGTTACAGTGCTAGAAAATTTATTTCCTAAAAAACGATCAATACCCACATCAGATGCAGTCAGGGCGTTTCCTTCAAAAGTAAAGCCCTTAGTTATCTCTAATGGTGAGATAATTATATCTTGTGAGTTTAATGTTTTGTACGCCGCCATCCATTTTTAGAAATCTAGTTTAACTCTAATTAAAGATTCTTTTGTAAAATCTTTGTTAAGAGGTTTTGATAATTTTGCTACTGCTAATAATTCATTACTATCATTATACATACCTACTGTTGTAATATATGTTTGTGGGTTGTTTATGAAATAATCATAAATAACTTCACCAGTTGATCCTGAAATATATGATGGGTTTTCTGAATAGTTAAATTCACTGTTTCTAGTTCTAACAAATATAAAATCTGAAGTGATTGTTTCTTCAGAATTTAATCCGAATTGTGATCCAGTTAAAAAAGATTGAAATAACCTTGCTGGATTATTACCAGGTGAATTTGAATCTGTATCAGTGTTTAAGTTTATCCCCTCGTTACTATTTAAATCTAAAGCGTCACCATTTAGAAGGATTGTCCCAATATCTGGTAAGAATAAACCATATGAACCATTTGCTGCTGTATACCCATTTCCTCCTGAACCTGAATTATAAGCATATCCGTTTGAACCACTAATTACCTCATATGCTCTGGTTGTACCATAATATGTAGGTATATTTACCATGTTTGAGTTATCAGTTAATTGTAAGGTATTTGTTGATGATGGATTACCAACACGTCCTCCTAACACTAGATTCATAGAACCTGGGAATAGTGATTGTTTGTATCTTGCTCTTTCTATAC